>Ga0268359_11195_pt1 | contig 228426 bp, 266 predicted proteins | sample BioMet11_FD_194416 | JGI IMG/M metagenome (GOLD analysis project Ga0268359, IMG submission 194416) | Sewage microbial communities from Oakland, California, United States - Biofuel 11 (PacBio Assembly) | ecosystem: Engineered > Wastewater > Sewage > Unclassified | place: USA: California...
CATCCCCAAGCCGGATATCGGCTTCCGCAGGATCCGGTAAGGCCTTTCTTTCCTCAAGGGCCCGGATCCGTTCCCGGGACGCAGCAACGCTTTCCGGAGTAAATAAGGAGAAGACCTCCCGTCCTTCGAGGTCTTTTGTGACAACACCCATGCGCCGGGCTGCTGCCGGGTTGGCATAGCGTATCCTTTTGCCGTCATGGATTATGATATAGTCGGGCAGGTTGTCCGCAAGGTTGCGGTACCGCTCCTCGCTCGAACGCAGTTCCGTCTGGGAACGGGCCATGTTGAGCATGATAAACAGGCTGGTGGAAAGGATGTATGCAACGATGGTGCCGGTAATGAAAAGCAGGTTCGAGAGATCCGAACTCGTGAGCGTAAGTTCTTCAGTGATGGTAAGCCAGGAAGTGCTCCGGAAAACCATGAGCAATGCAACTGCAGAAAGGGACCCGGCAAAAAAGAGCCTGAGCAGCCGGGTCTCCGGTTCCCGGGCTTCCAGGGCAAAATATGCGGAAACCAGCAGGCACGGTGCGATAAGGGCGGTCAGGATCATGCTGCGGACGGTGATGAGATCGGCCACATAGGTAAAATAGAGGTACAGGGCCGCGATGAGGAAGAGCACGCCGTAGACTTCGCGCGGGAGCGTTTTTGACCGGAAATACCGGCGTGTACTGTCTACCCACATTATGACCGAGAACGCAATAAGAAGGTTTGCAACAACGACAGAGAGAATATCCGGCACGTAATCCCGGAGCAGGAGAAGGAGATACCCCGGCGTGATGACCATGAGGCTCGCCATCCAGATCTGGAAACCATCGTAGGTTTTCTGGGTTTTCCAGTAGATAAGGAGGATCAGCGCAAGGAAGAAGTTTGAGACAAAGATAATGAGATACAGCGTCCTGCTATCCGGTATCCACATGGTAGTATTCTCCGTTCATATGCGACGGGCCACAGGGCATCTCCGACACTAGGGACTGTCTATTCAGGAATATTAAACCGTTGTCATTTTGGAGGGATTGATCGGGAATGGCTGAAGTGCCGGGCCGGAACACCATATACATACGAGCTCTGTCGCTGTGCGGGAAAGGAAATGCGGGATCGGGCAGGCCCACCGCATGCCGCGGCGCATACCTATTTAGTCCGGGTGGGGTGATTCACTGCTATACCCTGGAGGGGTGAGCAGAAATGCCAGACAAAAAAGACGGACGACTTGAATTCTTGACCGACAAAAACAGCACACTGGTTCTCGTGGACTACCAGCCCACGATGTTTTCAGGGGTTGCATCGGGAGACAAGACAATCATCAGGAACGCGGCGTACTGTGCGGCAAAGGCCGCCCGGATCCTCGATGTCCCGGTCGTACTTTCAGCGATCAACCCGGCGGGCAACGGGAAGTTCCTTGCCGAGATCGCCGACCTCTTCCCAGGGCTGGAAGTATATGCCCGTGCCGTGCCCGGTTTCGATGCCTTCGAAGACGAAAAGACGTGGAATGCGGCGAAAAAGACCGGCCGGAAAAAGATGGTGATCTCGGGTCTCTGGACGAGCATGTGCTTTGCCTACACGGCCCTGCACGGGATCCGGGAAGGTTACGAGGTGTACGGCCTGATGGACGCTGGCGGCGACTCCACGCCCGACGCCCACCGGTACGGGATCGAACGGATGATCCAGGCGGGAGTAGTCCCGATCACGGTAGAATCGCTGGTCTCGGAATGGATGCACGACTGGGCCAACCCGAAGGCCGGGGAACTGGTAAAAGAGGTGTATTCGCGGTACGGGTATATGATCGGACTGGGAAGAACCTAAAACCAGGGATTCCTGATGGCAAAACCAGAAAAAGTACCTGACGGTATGAAGATCACCGTCACAAAAAACGGCCCCTATCTCGTGAGCGGCGGCGTCCCGCTTATCGTGATGGAGATCTGCAACGACGATGAGGGTTACTGCCGTACCTGGCGGGAAGTAAAGCGGTACCCGGTGCAGGAGACGTATGCCCTCTGCCGGTGCGGCCATTCGGAGAACAAACCATTCTGTACCGGGATGCATGCGAAGATCGGCTTTGACGGAACCGAGACCGCAGGAAACGAGCCGTATCTCTGGCATCCGCGGATCATTCGGGGCCCGGAACTGGAACTGCTCGACTACGAAAACCTCTGCGTCCATGCCCGGTTCTGCATGCGGGCCGGCGGGATCTGGAACCTCACCGAACAATCAGATATCCCGGCGGCACGGGAGATCGCCATCGAGGAGGCCTGTAACTGCCCGTCGGGCCGGCTGGTTATGAAGGACAGGGAGACCGGAAAGACCATCGAGCCGGATCTTGAGCCTTCCATCGTAATCATCGAATACCCTCCCCGGGGCGAGCACGGGCCGCTCTGGGTCCGCGGCGGGATCCCGGTAGTGTCGGAGGACGGGAAACCCTACAGGATCAGGAACCGGCTCACGCTCTGCCGGTGCGGGAGATCGGAGAATATGCCGTTCTGCGACGGGAGCCACGTGCAGCACTAGAAAGCAGAGACCGGGGATCGGCGGCCCTCTCCCGCATGCCGTTATCCGAATATAGGCATATGTCCTGCGGGTCCAATCCCGGGGAAATTTCTCCGGCTCTTCCGATAGCCGCCATGAGAACGCAAAAGGCAGGAAGAGTATTCTCAATGTTTTAAGAAAGGCAAAATAAAACCGGGAAGGTTACTTCCCCTCTAAAGAGCCGCCGGAGGGACTTGAACCCTCGACCTGCTGATTACGAATCAGCCGCTATACCGCTAAGCCACGGCGGCGCACTGCCTCACAATATCGACTTGTGCGCTAATAAAATATATGCCTGGTTTTGAGGGTTTTTAAGAGTACCCGCGAAGCGTTGTCACGCTGTCCCCGGGGTGGGGCTCCTTTGCCGGCGAGATGGTACCGAACTTGCCTTCGTAGTCGGCAACCGTCTTCTGGAGGACGGCAAGGAGGTTCTTTGCGTGCGCAGGGGTGATCGAGACGATCGCCTTTGCCCGGGCCTGGTTGACCTGCGGGAGCTGGTGGAGGAAGACGAAGGTGAACTCGTCGTCCTTGTACGCGATCTGGATCATATTGCTGTACACGGGATCGAGCGTGGGGGGGATGTTGACAGAGAATTTCCTGTCCGGTCATACCGGATCTGTTGCACGCTGCTGGTATGAATAGTTGGTTAAGAACCCTCAAGCGTATCCCGGCTTTCAATCCCATAACCTATATGTGCCCTGCCACCCCCGGTTCAAGGGAGGTATTTTTCTGCCGGACAGGGGAGAGCATGTTACGATCTCGGAGCTGGTGCGGGTGCATGCCTGTCCTCTCCGGTATTATTATGAGAAGGGACGAGCCGGTGACAGAGTCGGACCGGTACGCGGTCTGCAAGCAGATCTCGTACCACCTTGGCGAACCGCTGCATGCCGATGCCATCTGGGACGAGGTGCTCACCGTCCGCCCGGACACCGACCCGGCGCTCCGCGAGTTCCTTGACATCTGCATTGCGTCCTGCACCAAGCACGAGTGGCAGAAGGCGAACCAGACCGATGTGACGGTGGTCTCGAAAAAGCACGGGATTGCCGGCATGATCGACCGGGTGGCAGCGGACGGCACATTCTCGATCGTGCGGGCGGCGGGAGCCATGCCGTTTGGGACCTATGCGGCAGACCGGCTCCGGATCGCGGGGATCGCCCTCTGCCTCGAAGAGATGACGGGTGAAGAAGTGAAGGGCGGCCACGTTGAGTATATCCCGGACGGTATGTCGCGGTACCATGCTGTCCAGCCCCGGGACCGGCGCCAGCTCCTTTCCACGCTCCATAAGATACGGGCTATCCATCGCGGCGAAGCACCGGCCCAACCGCTCAATGCGCCCTGCAACCGGTGCAAGTACAAGGTGCGGTGCGAAGAGAGCGGGGGACACCGGCTGAGCGAGCTGTTGTAGCGGGTGGAATGCCCCACGGGTTCAGGGGTATATCGCTACGATACGGTGCGGATCCGTTTTTGGAGGCCCGAAATCTTTGTCACATGGGTGACCATATCGGGATATTGAACGGAATCGCTATTGTTACCTGCCAGCAGGATTATCCGGCTCAATTGTCCCGGTGCGTTTTTTCCGGCAGTTTTGTCTCTTTGAGCATCCTATCAAAATCGCTTTTGTAAAGCCGGTCCTGGACAATACGGTATTTTTCAAATTCAGTCTCCGCATACTCTTTTGCCATCTCTGCGGTTACTTTCCCGCCATCTTCAAGCAGGTTCCGGTCGTCGGATTCAAGGAACCGGTCGAGACGTTTTGCCCAGTCTTCCATAGTCATGGGGATCTGTCGCCGGGCACGATCTTCGGCAAGATCCAGCCATGCATTGACGATCCGCCCGAGCGATTCGAGCTCCTGCGAGGTCAGGTAATTTTTTGCAACCACTACATCGGTTTTCAGGATCTTTCCGTCCGGACTGTTCTCCCACGTGGTCAGACCCATGTGATCGTTTCTGCTGTCAGCCCGCTTTACGATAAGTTCGGCTGCGGTATGACCGTGAATGGCGAAATGCAATTTGTTCTGGACTTTGGCAAAAAAATCGCGGGTTGTCGGGGCATCCCTGTTGTAATCGATGCTTGTGGCATAGATGTCCGTGATCTTCTGGTAGAACCGTCTCTCGCTAAGGCGAATCTCCCGTATCTCTGCAAGCAGGCGCTCAAAGTAATCTTCACCAAGGAATGTGCCGTTCTCCATCCTCTTTTTGTCGAGTACGTATCCTTTGATGGCAAATTCCCGTAATACCTGCGTTGCCCACTGGCGAAACTGGGTGGCTCTCTTTGAGTTGATGCGGTATCCGACCGAGATTATGGCATCGAGACTGTAGTATTCGAGATTCCGCGATACCTCGCGGTTTCCTTCAGCTTGAACTGTTCGGAATTTCCGAATAGTTGCTGCGCGGGTCAGTTCACCGCTCTCGTAAATATTTTTCAGGTGTTCGTTTATATTTGGAAGACCCACATCGAAGAGCGCAGCCATCATCTTCTGGCTGAGCCAGATCGTCTTGTCCTCGTATCGGACTTCGATCGATTCTTCACCGGCAGTTGAGGTAAATATCAGGAACTCTGCGGTACTGTTTCGTATCAGGTTTTTTTCATGTCCGGTCATTTCCCGCTCCCTTCCACAATCGTGATCTCTTCCTTTGTCAACCAGTACAGCTCGTACACGCGTTTATCAATCGCTGCATCCGTCGCCTCGATCCGACGGGACAATTGCGTTTTTCGTGACCGGGTTTTGAGGATACGTTTCCCGCTTTATCTGGCCAGATAAAGATTGCAGATACTTTTTCTTTCCCTTCTTTGAATATGTTCCATCCCATGAAAAGGGTTAGCCCAGTCCCGTAAAATGCCGGCGCCAGCTGCTTTCAACGCTCCACAAGATCCGGGCCATCCATCGCGGCGAAGCACCGGCCCAACCGCTCAATGCGCCCTGCAACCGGTGCAAGTATAAAGTGCGGTGCGAAGAGAGCGGCGGGCACCGGCTGAGTGAGCTGTTGTGAAGAGCCTATCGCAATCTCCCGTGATCATTGAGAGATCATATGGCATAAGTCACAGCAGGAGAGCCTTGGATTGAGGAAATCTGGATTTTCCAAATCTTTGAGGGATCAGTTGAAAAAGATTATTTGAAGTGAGTTCTGATATAATCGTGTACTTCTGACTCTTCTAAAGTTCTTGTAGCTCCAATGGCATTTACAATCAACTTATGATCTTTATCAAATATCGGTGAAGAGCTTTTTTCAACATCAATAATACAAACCGTTTTTCCTATTGGTAGATTTTCTAATGATAAATTAATATTAGGCAAAGCACATCCGTAATCCGCAATTTCTGAAAGTAATAGTTCTTTAAAATCCAAGGTAAATTGATCTGGAGGAGTTAGCTGGCTAGTTTTTTCTTTTTTAATATAATTAAAATCCCGCTCCATTCCACAAATGTTTTTGGTTTTTTCAATACCAATCAATAAAGATCCACCCTCTGAATTCAGAAAACCAAGAATTTCTTTAATTATTTTTTTATTCGCAGATTTTATGGATTTTGGCGTTGGGGGTTCAACCGTATTTATCCCATAAAATGAGCTTTTAAACTCAAGTGTTTTTGATTCTGTCCCTGATAATAAATCAAAAGTTCGATATTTAATTTTTTTGAGTTTGGCAAATTTTCTGCTCTCATCATGGGTATAAACATGATCTAAAAACGATTTAGATCTTACCAAGTGTTTTAATACATCTTCATACCCGCAATAAGCACATTTTAAATGGATTATTAATCGCGCTCCATCAACCCAAAGACCTATGGGATACATGTTTCCCTTTCCACTTGGACTTTTCTTACAGTTGTTATGAAAAATAGCTAAGTAATCACAACCTAAATGTTTTAAGAGTGGTTGAGTCACTGTTTTTTCCCAAGTGCCATGACTTAACGGAATCCCACTTTTCATTATTGGTTTTTGGCATGAAGGACAGACTAAATCACCATACCAATTTACATTATCGGGACAATTACCAAATTTAATATGGCAATCGGGACAGGTAAATTCCTCAATTTTTTGACTACATATCCCTATTTCATTTTCTGTATCGCAACATCGGTAACCAAAATGAAAATCAATGGGGTCATCAATTTTAATTTTAGGTACTCCTCCACAATGTTGGCAAAATGTATACTCAGCTATATCATGATCTGAAAATCCCATTTGTTTCGTATATTCTTCCCATTCTTCATTCCATTCTGTACTGACTTGAACCGAATTATACACTTTTTCAATCACATCTTCTGAAAATTGGCCATGTTTGGTTAATATTTCAAGAACATTTCGTTTAGTCCGAAGAGGATATTTATGATAATCTTCAAATGATTCGTGCAGTGTCTCGACAATAAAATATATCGCCGCATCTCGATTTTTCTCATTAAAATTAATTTTTTCGTTTTTCTGGATATTCTCAAAAATTTTTAGTTTGCATTCATTACATTTAACTAATATTCCATTATGCCATTCGGTTGGGTAATTAAAACTATAATCCATAATTATCTCTACCAGAGTATAGTGTGAATGTCTTAAAAAGTCTGGTTCCATTAAGAACTTTCACAAACAATTCATATCAGCTGTATCTCAACAAAATGGATTTTTAGAATCAGTCTAAACCAAAAAATCGCAAGGTGAGTGTAGAAACATCTTTTTACTTAATAAATTCATAGCAAATCACAATCGGTTGCATGTTGCTTTTCCCAAAAAATTCCCATCCTCTCAGAGTACTTAACTCAACAGATCGGCTGTAAAGTTACAGATGCCTTCACATTAGAGAGCGCGGGCAAAAAGAGCGAAAGTGCAAACTCGCCATCGGGCGTGATCGTGTAAAGCCGGATCGCGTCATGGCCAAACCGGAGGGAGGCAACCCCCCTCCACCAGAAATGAGATACCCACCGCTTTTGCATTGGAAACCGAGGCGGGTTCCCTTGGAATCTCCGGCTGAAGGTGTCCGGCTGCGGGGATTATTTTCTGCGTGGCAGCGGGCCGGGTCGTCCACGCAAAGGGTCATGACAGCAGCGACCGGTTCCGTGTACGGGCAATAACCGCAGGTACAGCGGTGTCCCATACACTTGAGGGATGCACCCGTACGTGAAGTCAAAAAAATTACTGGACGGTATATTGGATCCAGAGTTTTTCCGGACCGGTATCCCACTCCACATTCTTGAGGAACATCTTCCATTCACTATCCCGCGCCTCTTTTGGCTGTTCAAGGGTGTTCCCGGCAGGGATCCGGTCGCTGCGGATAACCCGGCCCCGTGTTTTTTCCATAAGGCGGCTCACAACCTTCTCGTTCGGGTGATGCCATTTCATGGTCCGGGCGGCCCAGTCCCCGTCTACCGGAATCATGGCAACAAGATCGGGACTTTCCATCATCTCAAGCCCTTTCCCGCGAAGCGTTGCATTCGAACTTCCATGATGCCCCACCTTGTACAGCACCGTTCGGCGAAGGATATCCTCCCCGGTAATTTTCTCATCTTCTTTTTTTCCCTTCAGGCGTCCAGGAGACCGTTTGCCAGGACAACCAGTTCCCGACCTGGGCATCTCCGGTAAACAGGAGGACTTTTGCCGGGGAACTCGTGGTCAGTTCAAACGCAAGGACGAGACTGGTGTTATTGGTAAAGCTGTTGATGCTCAGGGCAAGCTGGTCGGCCGAACCGGCCAGCCAGTCGGAATCGATGCGCCGCCACGCCGGACCGTGTCCCTCCTCGTTCCTGAAACCATAGTATTTCCGGAAAAATCCCTTATTACTCCTCATGGCATCTTTACGGGAGACGGAAAATTTCCGATCGAAGGGATATCCCGGGATCTCCCAGACTTCGGGGCCCGCATCCTCTGATGCCGCCATCACTGCCGAAACGAAGGCGGATTCTTCTGTCAGCGGAGCGTTGCTGAAATAGGTCTCTTTTTTACGGTTAAGGATTTTGATAAATTCGAGCTTCTCCGGGGGACCAAGGACGTAACAACGGACACCCTTTACCCCGGGAAGTCCAAGCGGCGGTTCGCCGGGAGTGCGGTAATCCCCGGGGGCATCGGGTTTTTTCCGGCTCCGGCTGCGCAAAAATTCAAGGATATCCTTGTTCCCTTTCATGCCCCCGTACTTAGCGGCGCCAAGATCAAACCCGAATACCTGCTCCAGTCTTCCAGCGTGAGGATCGTGCGCCGCCCGCAGTTTTTCAATGACTGCCTGAAGGGCCTGCACTTTTGCCCTATAGATGCTCTTTAGTTCCTGTGCCACGGCGTTTTTTGGATCTTCCGTCCACGGCAGCCATAGTTCGTCAATCTCAATGTTCTCGAAAGAATCCTTCCCGTACATGAATCCGTACAGGTGATCGGTGTGCTCGTGTGTGACGGCAACAATGTGAAGCCTGTTCCCGGTTGTTTTTGCAATGTCCCGGGCTACCGCTTTGAGCCGCTCATCGCCACCCTGGTACCTGTCGTGGACCCCGCAGTCGATGAGGAGGTAACGGGGTTTTTTGTCTTCGGCGCGGAACGCCAGGAGGAAACAATCCCCAAAACCGGTGAAGTACATTCTGACCGTGATCCCGCCCTCTGGCGGGACCAGGCAGGTTTCGGTTTTTCCTGTTGCTTTGGGCATTATTCTTCCTCCGTAACATCCGTGCTCCGGTGTACCATGGCAAACGGTTCGAAACCGGCTTTTTCAGCAGATCCCTGGAAATATTCCATGAGGGGATTTCCAAAATAGGTTGCCTGAAGCGAGGGCGCAGTACCCTCCTGAAGATACTGCCGCATCCTCTTCAGACGGTTTTCACTCATGATATTCTTGTAAATGCAATACCGGACATTCCCGTCGGTCGGGTTAACCAGAAGCGTACACCCTCCCCTCAGGATAAAGTCCGGGGCAGGAGGCGCCAGGGTACCTTTATCGACCCGGTCCTGGATATCCGGATCCAGGTACCCTCTTCTCCGCTGGGTTATCTCGATTACCAGTTCCAGGATCGTATGCCCGTCCGGGCCGATCCTCCGTGCCGGCCGTACGGAATGAATCTCGACGGAAGCAGTGCCGTTTTTCTGGTAGAGGGAGGGCAGGGGATTATCCAGGATAATATGTGCCGCCCTGACGGCTTTGCGGGCTTTGGGTGCGACAAATTTTTCATGGAACTGTATCCTGCTGCGCCGGGCTTCTTCAGGGATTTGTTTGCGGGGCGTTTTTGTGTCCCAGTTCGGAACAATTTTCCGCAGCCCGTCCGGACCACCGAACACCGACCGGTAGCTTTTTTGTTCCTCTTCATCCGGCGCATGCCAGAGAAGACTTTCCCCGGAAAGGCTCCGGACATCACGGGGATAAATTCCCCAGCGGCGGAATGCTTCGATCACGGCCAGACGGTAATTATGCTGGTCATCGGGAACGAGCTCGATATCTGCCGTGATCAGGGCGCGGAGATAATCCCCGAAATCCGGATCTGTGGGCGGACAGTAATCGAGAGCACGTATACACATCTGCAGGATATGTTTTGCCGTTTTTGCGGCTTCGTCTGCAAGGCGGTTTACCAGGTCCGGTGAAATTTCTCCTTCGGGAAGGATTCCTCTTCCCCCCGAGGCAATGCGGAGAAGATCCTGGATCCGTGCCTTGTATATGGAAAGGAACGCATCGAATACAGCGGCTACGAAGACTGCACCCCGTTCATGAGGTTCTGTAGCAGTCTGGATTTTTGTCGGGTCCGGTTCTTTGGGCACCCATTTCTTTGTCACGGGATCCGGTTCCCCGATAGCACTTCGGAGAGCGCCGTGCCGGCCCATCGCCTGGCCGAACTGGTATGCGAGTTCCCCGAGCAGGTTCTGTTTTTCCAGGTCCCCCCGGGTCATGGATATCTGGTGTTTCAGGACATCAGGATACGTGAAATGCTGGAATAATGCGATGACATCGGCAAGTGCTTCGTGTAACGCCAGAACATCGATATTTGAGGGTTCGATGAACCGGGGGTGAAGTCCGTCGATTATTGCATGGGTGGTTTCGTGGGCAACAATATCGTGGGAGAGGCAGGTAAAGACCGTCTCCCCGGGCATGTTGCAGCCGCACTCCTGCGAAGGTGCCGGGAAATATCCGAAGAGGAGGGCTTTTTTTGCCGGGCTGTAATATGCATTTGCTTCCCGCAGGGCGTGGGGATAGATCCTCAGGTGTTCGACGTTTTCATCACGGATCGTCTCGTTCTCTTTTGTGCGGCGGACTGCCCAGAGAATTCGCCGTCCCAGTGCCGATTCGAAATGGCCGATCGTGGTTCTTGCGACTGCATAGACCATCTGCTGATGGAACTGGGGGTTTCCTTCCGCAGGTGCCAGGCCATCCTGAGCCAGAAGGAAACAATCGCCCAGATCGACCGGCTCGTAAAATGCCTGGCTTGCAGGATCGTAATCTACGACTTCAAGGTAGCTGTCCACCGGTCCAACGTTCAATTCGCTGTCCCAGGGAATTTTGATCGTAACCTCATTGATCCCGCTGGTCTCGATCTGGCGGCTGATACCGGGATCGAATGCAAATGCACGTAGTCTTCTGTGATGAGGGAGAGGATATTTTGCTAATCCGGAGAGTGTAGTCATTTTCAGGGCCCCGTATGCTAAATCCGGTATCTTCCGGTCGGGGTAATCCCCTTATCCGAACCGCAGGGAGTATCCCCGGTATGAAGAATGCCGTTATGGCATGAAGCAAATATTTTGCACAATATATAAAAATTTGTTTCCTCTGGTAACTTTGGTTCTGTTGCATTGTCGGGAGGCTTTGGGGGACTGACTCATATGCGTTCTGCTGCTGTTCCCTTCAGGATACCAGGTACAAATCCCGCAATGGTGACCCCATCCCTCAATGAAACTGACAAAAAGAACGAAAATGCGGGCTCGCCATCGGGCATGATTGCGTAAAGCCGGATCGCGTTATGGCCCAACCGGAGGGGGATATCCCCCACCCGCTCCGGTACATGGGGGGTGGGTGACCCCCTCTTTAGAAAAAAAGAGGGTGGGGGGTAGGGGGCACCCCCCCTCCACCGGAAATGAGATACCCACCGTTTTTGCAAGGGAAACTGAGGCTGGTTCTTATGGAATCTCCGGCGGAAGGTATCCTGCCAGGGGAATTATTTTCTGCATGGCAGCGGGCCGGTCCGGGTCAAAGGGGGGAGGGGGTGATCCCCTTTTAAGAAAAAAGAGGGAGGGGGGTGGGGGCCACCCCCCTCCCCCCACATCGCGATTCCCGTTCTGTTCAAGAAGGGTTTTGAATCCCCGAGACCAACAGAATATGCATATTTTTCATGACCGTTCCTTCTCCGCAGGCAAAAGTGCCCGACAACCTCGCCAAAGGCTGCGTGCTCTGCTACCAGGGCGCAAAGATGGTGCTCTTTATCACGGGACGCTGCCGCCGCTCCTGCTGGTACTGCCCGCTCTCGGAAGAGCGGAAAGGAAACGACGTCATCTTCGCAAACGAGCACCGGATCGAAACCCCGACCGGAGGCCATCGCGGTCGCTGAAAAGATGAGCGCGCTCGGCACCGGGATCACCGGCGGCGAACCGCTCACCTGCCTTGACCGGGTCGTAACCTTCGGAAAGGCCCTCAAAGACCACTTCGGGCCGGAACACCAGATCCACCTCTACACAGCGCAGGCCCCGAAAAAGGAGGAGCTCGCCCGGCTCAAAGGAGTTGTCGACGAGATCCGGCTCCACCCGCCCCGCGACTGCTGGGACCACATCCCCGATACGGACTTTATCGCATCCGCGAAGATGGCAAAAGAGATGGGCTTTCGATATCGGGATCGAAGTTCCCGCTCTCCCCGGCCTCGAACTCCTCGTCCCTGCGCTCCCGTACCTCGACTTTTTAAACATCAACGAGCTCGAATGGGGCGAGACGAACGCCGACGAAATGCGGGAGAGGGGATACGAGCCGACCGACGGCGTGCACAACGCCATTGCCGGTGCAGAAGACTGGGCGGAGGAACTGGTAAAGCACAAGAAAGTCCACTGGTGCTCCTCGTCGTTCAAGGACTCGGTCCAGCTCCGGGAACGCTTCAGGCGCATCGCGGAGAACACCGCCCGGCCGTTTGACGAAGTCACCGAGGACGGGACCATTGTCTACGGCGTGCTCGACCTCCACCCGGGCACCCGGGACGAGGTCGTTGCCCGGTGCCGCAAATACCTCGCAGACGACGAATTTGCCGACTGCGGCGACCGGGTCGAGACCGCGTGGTGGCTTTTGGAGGAATACAAGGAGAAGATCCCCGGGAAAAAGTCCGTGGTCGAACGGTATCCCGACGGAGGCATGGTCGTGGAGGTGACTCCCTTATGAACGCCGACTCGCTCCTCCGGCCCCTGTACGAGAAGTACCTTAAGATGCAGTGCACCGAGATCCCGACCCACTATCGCCATCATCCAGGACGGGAACCGCCGTTTTGCAAGGGAAATGGGGATCGACACCGCAAAAGGCCACCGGGCCGGGGCGGACAAGACCGAGGAGATGCTCGACTGGGCCCACGAGCTCGGGATCCGGTATATCACCCTCTATACGTTCTCCACGGAAAACTTCCGCCGCAGCGAGGACGAGGTCAGGGACCTCTTCCAGCTCTTCAAGGAGACATTCCTCAATACGGTTACCGACAAGCGCGTCCACAAGTACCGGATCCGGGTGCAGATGGTCGGCGACCGCTCGCTCCTGCCCGCTGACTTAAAAAGTGCCATTGAAGCCGCCGAAGAGGCGACAAAGGACTACGACGGGTTTGTCCTCAACATCGCCCTTGCCTACGGGGGCAGGAACGAGATCGTCCTTGCCGCACGCGAGATCGTAGCAGATGTCCGGAACGGGAAGATCGCTCTCGAGGCAATCGACGTCCAGATGGTCGAGTCCCACCTCCACGAAGGAAGAGGCATCCCGCCGGTCGATCTTATTATCCGGACGGGAAACGATTACCGTACCTCGAACTTCCTCCCTGGCTTGCAAACGGCCACGAATCGGCCGTCTATTTCTGCGCCCCGTACTGGCCGCTCTTCCGTAAGATCGACCTTCTGCGGGCGATCCGCACCTACGACCAGCGGATGCAGGCAAAGGCGCACTAGACCCTCCCTGCCCATCCCGGCCAAACGATCCGGTTCGCGTACTATATTTCCCGGGAGATACCAGATCGGGTAGAAGTGATCGTATGGGTGCGGGAAATGCAGACAGCCCCGGGTGGCAGCAGGTACAGATCCTCGTGCGTTCGGATATCCTCATGGCAGCCGACAAAAAACGGCTCGATATCAGCGAGACCTGCAACCGTGCGCTCGCCGGGCATCTCGGGATCGCATATGCTCCCGCCGGACCGGACAAGAAAAAGGCATCGCGGGTCATTATCGCACAGCCGACAGCGCCCGCAGCATCCAAAAGTGCCGGCCGTTCCCCCGGCGCCGGTGATAAACGCCGAGGACCCCACGGTCCCGGGAAAGGTCATAAAAGAGCACAAGGAAAAGAAAGCGGCGCCGGCAGCAAAACCCCCGGCGGTTCCGGCACCGGAACCCGCGATCCCGAAAAAAGTCCCGCAGCCGGCTGCGCCCGCAGCCCCACCGGCCCCTGCACTTGCTACCGAAAGGAAAGAAGGCAGCAAAGGGCGGCAGGAAAGAGGACGCAATCAAAAAGTTCGTCGGCACGAAGATCGTCCCGGGAGACCGAGGAGGGCCCGGACTGCGATCGTCTCAAAGGACGAGCTCTACGAGCGGTTCGGGCGCTGGTGCCGGGACCACGATTACGCGGTGCCGGACCGGAGGGCGTTTACCGTTGCCCTCAAGAACAAGTACGCCTTTGGCGAACGCACCGTTGGCGGCGTCCCGAGCTGGTACGGGATCCGGATAAAATAATCTTTTTACTTTCCCGAACCGGCGGATCCGGGACTGGTAATCGCGCAGCACCCGCAGGAAATCCACCCGCCGGAAATACTTCCAGTTGACATCGGAGAAGAAGAGCTCCGAGTACACCGACTGCCAGATCAGAAAATCGGTCAGGTGATCTCCCCCGGTCTTTACCACGATGTCCGGGTCGTACCGGAACGTCAGGCAGGATTCCAGCGTTTTCTCATCGATATCTTCCGGGGAGACGCCGTTTTTTGGCAGAGTTTTTGATACAGTCGGTGATCTCTTCCCGCCCGCTCTTCCCGATCGCAACAACCACCGGAAGGCCGCTCCCAGGAGACCTCTTCCTTGTCCCCGTAGTGCAGGACGAGACGGGCCACCTCCGCGATCTTCTTTATCGCGGGAAGGCAGCGGGCAACTTCCTCTTCGGACAGGGGGATTCACGTGGAAGGTGAGGCTTTTGATCGGCGGTCCGGTCGCCGCTGTCGGCCGGCGGGTGCGAGCGGGCCAGGACTGGCATTGATCTCCGTAGCACCACCCGGCCACCCGGGCAGCACTTCTCCGGATCTGCGGCAAGATCGGCACTGCTGAGCATGAAACAGATGTGGCGTGGCAGGAGCTGGACCTGCGATGAGAAGCATCCGTTCATACAGCCAGTAGAACATCTGTCATATCTTTTTAGCCGGGAAGGTTATGAGGATTTACCCGTCCCGGTATGCAAAGGTACAGGTGTAACCAAAAGGCTCCCGGTACAGGTAAAAGTGCTTATAAGCCTTGTCAGGTAATGATCAATCAACAGATGTATTCCTACAAGACCGGTATTCCCCAGATCGATATGGCAACCGGGGGATTCGAGGCGGGGACCAACCTCCTCCTGCTCGCTCCTGCCCTCAGCTATGCAGAACAGTTCGCCTACACCCTCACCCGGCCGCAGGCAGGGGAGTATGCCATCATGCTCTCCACCAACGAACGGGCCTCGGAAGTTACCGACCAGTTCAAGAACATCGGTGCCGACAAGCATTTTATCGGCGTGATCGACGCCATCACCAAGAGTTCGACCCCGGCCGTCTCGGACACCGAGCGGTTCATGTTCGTCACCAACCCCACCGATCTCACCGGTATCGGCATCAAGTTCTCCCACATGATCGAGACAATTTTCGAGGGGACGTTCTCGGGGCAGGACTCCGGGCTCTTCCCGCCGCCGATCCGGTTCTGCGTCAACTCGGTCTCGACCCTGCTCATGTACCGGAAACTCGAAGTCCTCTACCAGTTCCTCCACGTGATGACGGCCAAGCTCAAGAAGGTCGAGGGCTTTGGGATCTATGTCCTCAACAGCGAAGCATTCGACGAGCGGACGATCTCGCTTATCAAGCAGCTGATGACGATTGTCATCGAGATCAAGGTTGAAAGGACGGACAACTACTTCCGGGTAATGGGGATCCCCGGTGTGAACGCGGACTGGCACAAGTTTACCATTCAGAACGGTCAGGTGGTTCTTGGATTATGATATCTACGGGAATGTACGGGATCGATGATATGCTGGGTGGGGGGATCCCCAAAGGCAGCCGGGTGATTACAGCCTCGACCCGGGAGTCGACGGCCAGCTTTTCATGATCTCGACGCTGTACGAAGCGCTCGAACAGAAGAAATCGTGCCTTGTGATCATCCCCCATACCACGGTGGAAGCGTTCCTGCACGACGTGGAGCAGCTCCGGGGCCACAGGATCCGGCCCGAAGAACATACGATTGCCTTTATCGACTGCGTGGACCGGGAAAGGATCATGCGGATGGGCAGCGTCGGCTCTTTGCCGGAAGATGAGTTCCAGAACAAGATCAAAACTATTTGTGACGAGAAAAATGTCGATGTCATCTTCTGCTATTTCGACATTCTCGGCGAGGATTTCGGCCTCGAAAAAGGGTTGTCCATTCTTTCGCCTGCCTGCTGCCCCCAGAAGGCCACCGTCATTGTCGAATACCTCAACCTTGGTGGAGAATCTTTCCTCGAATCTCCTGCGATCAGGAAGGCGTTCGACCTGATCCTTACGATAAAATCGTCCTGCAGCCCCCTGCCGCACTTTAATTACTTCACGATCCTCTATACCTCGTGGTCTACCCAGCTCAGGCGCTCGGTGCCGTTCCTGGTCAAAAAAGGCCACATCGTCCCGTATATCCCCAAGATCGTGGTGGCCGGGCCGCCGAACTCGGGCAAGTCCCGGTTCGTCCTGAACGCAACGGCACTGGGGGTGTCGGTCGACCGTGTGGGATTTAACGGGCCCGGGGTCACGACGGCCTATGGACTTCGGCTGGCTGCACTGGCAGGATTTCGATATCACGCTCTACGGTACCCCGGGCCAGCCCCGTTTCGATGCGATGCTTCCGGGCGTCTTAAAGAACGCAATGGGGGCAGTCCTCATCGTTGACGCAACCGACAAAAAACAGCTGCCCCGGGCAAAACAGCTCTATAAGACCATGACAAAGATGCACCTGCCGGTCGTCGTTGCGGCAAACAAAAGGACCTCACGGGGGTCATGGGCGAGGACGAGATCCGCAAATGCATCGGGATTGGTAAAGACGTGCCGGTCTTTTTGATCTCCGCAATGCAGAAAAACGACGTGCGGGATGTCCTCGAATCGCTCGTGGCTTCCATCACCCGGTTCATCTGCTAAACGGTATACCGGAGAACAACCGCAATGCTCACCTTTATCGGCCTTGGCCTGTTCGACAAGGAAGACGTGTCGGAGAAAGGGCTCAGGCTCATCCGCGGTGCTGACAGCGTATTCCTCGAAGGCTACACGTCCCGGCTCATGGGCGCAACAAAAGAAGACCTCGAATCGTTCTACGGCCGCCCGGTCCGGGTGCTCATGCGTGCCGACGTGGAACAGCACCCGGACGAACTGCTCGACTGCGCCGCACGGGGTAACACCGTGTTTCTCTGCGCCGGCGACCCGATGGTCTCGACCACACATGCCGATCTCCGTATCCGGGCGGCGGAATCGGGGTATCCCGACAACAATCGTTCACGGGGCCTCGATCGTGAGTGCGGTCTGCGGCCTTTCCGGGCTCCAGAACTACCGGTTCGGGAAGTCCTGCTCGGTGCCGTTCCCGCAGGGGAACTGGAACCCGACCTCGTCGCTCGATGTGATCTGCGAAAATCATCAAAGAGCGGCTCCATACCCTCGTGTACCTCGATATCCAGGACAACCGGTACATGACGGTAAACGAGGCGGTCGGCCTGCTCGAAGGAATGGCAGAAAAAAAAGGTGTGAAGATCCCGCTCTACGTGGGGATTGCGCGGGCCGGGTCCGCATCCCCGGTGGTCCGGGCCGGGCCGGCCGAAACGATTGCAAAAACCGACTTCGGCCCGCCCCTGCACGTGCTGATCGTGCCCGGGGAACTGCACGATATGGAGCGGCAGTACCTGGAGAGGTTTGCCGGCCTATGCTGATAGAAGAGTGCGGGACGCTGTTAAAGGTCGAACTGAGCGTCTCGGCAATCGTACCGCCAAAGGGATCTCCGCTCGGGGAGCTTGCTGCAACCGTCAAAGGGATGGTGCAGGCCTATGCCGACGACGGGGCGGTGTTTGCGAAAAAAGGCGATCCCATCAACGCCCTTGCCTCGTATTATTACGGGTTTGGCTGGCTGCACTTCGGGATGGCAGTACGGCCTCCTCGTCCATGCGTGGGAGCAGCCGGCCTGCCCGTTTACCGCGCCGACCGAAACAATCCCGGCACCGCTTGCCGGCCGGCTCGCCGAGAAGACCTCGCGATACCTCCGGCTGCTCGAAACCGCCGCTTCATCGGTAGCACGGGCGCCGGACAAAGAGACCGCTGTCGGGGCCTTTGCCGACCGGGTCCTCTGCGCCGGCACCTGCTATGCCCGCCACGGGAAAACCCTCCTTGCCCGGGGGGAGCGGGAGGAGGCCCTGGCCTCGTTTAGTTACGGGCACGGGTGGATCGATGCCGGCGTGCGGGCGGGCCTGTTTATTGTCACCGCCAACCGGGAGATCTTCACGATCTGACGAAAACCGCGGGGGAAACAGCTTTCCCGGTAAAAATGTTTATACTAGTCGTCCTAATCTTCTAGGATAAACAGGCTCTTGCCTGATCGAAGGGAGTTTGGCAATGGAAAGATCGCAGAAGAAATGGCTGTATATGTCCATTGCGTTCTCCCTGATCGTCCTTGTCATCATCCTTTTCTTTACCATCAACGCAAACACGATCGAGTACCTCAAAAAGGTCAACCCGTGGTTTTTGCTGCTCGCATTTCTCACCCATATCCTGACCATGTGCTTCTGGGCAATGCGGGTAAAAAAGATGGCCGGATCGCTCGGGTACCCGATCAGGTTCTTCTATTCCTTAAACCTCGTTTTTGCAAACCTCCTTGCCGCAGCGGTCACCCCGGCCCAGGCCGGCGGGGAACCGGTCCGGGTGCACGAACTCTATAAGGCAAAAGTCCCGCTCGGCGATGCGACCGCTATTGTGATCATGGAGCGGGTGCTCGACGGTGTCGCCCTCGCGGCGCTGGCCGCGTTTGCGATGTTTGCGCTCACCGCGGAATGGAAAAGCCTCGGGGCCATCTCCGACATCATGGTCTTTATCACCTGGATCTTTGTCGCCGGCTGCCTTGTCCTCTTCTACCTTGCCGTGCGGCGGCCCGATGTCATGAAGCGGATGGCAGACAAGGCCGCCCGGTTCTTTACCCGCAAGTGGGAGCCGGCAAAGGTGACCCATCTGCTCGAACGTATAGAAAAAGAGATTGCCAATTTCCATACTGCCGTGATCAAGTTTGTCCGGTCGGCGAAGTCCGGCCTTCTCTGGGGTTTTCTCTTTACCCTGCTCTACTGGGTCTCCGAGATCGTGACCGCTTCCTTGATCCTCATGGGCCTCGGCCAGCCCCCGCTCTTCTTTGAGTCGTTCGTGATCCAGCTATATCTAGCGATCTTAATGATGCTCCCGCTGACCCCGGGAAGCTCCGGTATTCGCGGAAGTCGGTGCGACCTCGATGTACTGCCCTGTTCCTCCCGTCCGGCCATTGTCGGGATCTTTGTCGTCCTCTGGCGGGTCGTCCTCTATTACTTCAATATCGCGCTCGGGGTCATGTCGAGCCTCATTATCGTGAAGCGCGAAGCCTCCCAGGAATAACCCTTGGGAAAACCACCGTTCCTTTCTTTCAACAGGGCATGCCCGCCAGGCTCCCCAACGCTTATCCCCGATGAGCGTGTAGTCTCACCTGAAAGGATATGCCGGGTCTGGTCGGGTGCACCGTAAAAGGGGTTTTTGTTGTGATGAGCGATGCAGCCACCGTGCCGGCCGTGGTACTTCAGGACGAGGGAAACCGTCAGCTCCCGATCTTTGTCGGCCTCTGGGAGGCGGTCTCGATCAACAGCGCGGTAAACGGCGAAGTGCTGCCCCGGCCCCAGACCCACGACCTGCTTCTTTCCGTACTGGAACGCTACGGGATCGCGGTAAACGGCCTTCGGATCGACAGCGTGGAAGACAATATCTATTACGCACAGCTGGACCTGTCGCGGGACGGGAAAGAAGAGAGTCTCGACTGCCGCCCCAGCGACGGGATCGCCGTGGCGCTCCGCGCACACGCCCCGATCTCTGTCTCGGAAGACGTGCTTGTTGCAGTGGAATCGGGGGATACGGTCGCCGATATGGTCGACCTCTCCACGTTCCTCCGCAGGTAATCACGCACTTTTTTTAGATTATTTCCGCCGGCGTTTTAGTTCGCCGACCACGTCTGCGAGGTCGATATCGGCTGCCTTCAGTGCCACGAGCAGGTGGAAGAGGAGGTCGGCCGCTTCCTCGGTCGTCCGCTGCGGCACGCCGTTTTTCACCTGCAATGACAAACTCGTTTGATTCCTCGCCTACCTTTTCGAGCACCTTGTCGATCCCTTTTGCATCCCGAAGCAGGCGGCTCGTGTACGATGCCTCGCTCGGGTGGTCGGCCCGGTCGCAGATGACTTCCCAGAGTTCGCGGATCACTGCCGGATCGACCTCTCCTTTTCCTGTCGCACTCATACTGTCTCCTCCTGTTTTGCCTCTTCCTGCGGTAAGAGGACTTCCCCGATCTCGAGACCGCAGAACCGGCGGCAGAGGATGCGCGCCTTCTCGATATTGCACCCGGCTTTCCCGATCGCGATCCCGAGATCGCTTTTCTTGTTCACCATGACATTGACCGGGCCGTTGTCTGCGCCGCGCTCGATACCGGTAACCTCGGCCGGCTTGAAGATGTTGGTGATAAAGGCCTCCGGGTCCTCGGCGTATTCCACCATTTCGATGCGCCGGCCCAGCACGTTCTGGAGCCTTTTGATGTTCTCGCCCTTTTTCCCGATAGCAAGGCCCATGTCTCCCTGCCGGATCACGTAGATCACCCGGTCGAACCGGTCGTCGATCACGCAGTCAAGCGCTGTCGAACGGGTGAGGATCCGGAGCTCTTCGATGTACCTTCGCTCCTTAAAGCCGATATTTCGCTCCATTTTGAAAATCAATCCTATTGTATCCGCAAATTTAACCAGTATTCGATACTTGACAGAGGGGTCCGGCAATGCCGGGCCCCGGGTTTTGCTGGATTATGAAATGATCACACACTGATTATGTAAAAAAGTTTGGAAAAAAGTACGGGGTTGATTCCGGGCACGATCAGCGGATGTTATAGGTGATGGTCACCTGGGCCGTGACCGTGATGTCCCCGGACTGGATGGGTGTCGAGGCCGCAGCCTTGGCGCTTCCGGCTTCCATTACAAGGTTGTCGTACCGGTTGTATACGACCGGCGTGTATCCCTGGCTGATATCGGCGGTGTTGGTGCCCGTGATGGTCACGTTGAGCGCAGCGGCAACGGTGTCGGCATCGGCACGGGCGTTCGTGACGGCCTTGGTAAGCGCCTGGTTCCGGAGCGCCAGGGCCTGTGCGTCGGAGAGCATGAACTGGATAGAGTCTACCTGGTTTGCACCGGCATTAACCGCAGTGTCGATGATCTGCCCGGTCTGGTTAGTGTCCTTGAGGGTAACCCGCAGGCTGTTTGTTACCTGGTAGGTCTTGACCTTCGAAGTAAAGACTCCCTTGTCGTCCTGGTACACCGGGGTGATGGTGTAATCGGTTGTCTTCATCTGGTCCCGGGGAACACCGGCAGCCGCAAGGGCGTCGATGACGTTATTCATAGCAAGAGAGTTGCTCGCCTGCGCAAGCTTGACGTCGGAATTCTCCGTCTGGACCGAGAAACTGATCGTAACCCGGTCGGGCGTTCCGGTCACCGAGCCGCTCCCGCTCACCGTGATAACGTGGTCGGGGGTGTCGGCCGCTGCCACGCAGCCGATCATCGCCATGGCAAAGAGCACCAGGGCACATACAGCGATTCTTGTTTTTTGCATGGTTTATCAGGCTCATAGTTGGAGACCGGGGGGATTAAAGATTGCTTTAACTGCGAAATTATTCGTAATTATCGGGAAATACTACGGCATCGGCCCCGGATTGGTCTCCCCCAAACTACATGACCCGGGAAGGTACATAGTAGAGGCGATAGAGCATGGGAGCAACAATCGTAGAGAAGATCTTCTCACGGAAATGCGGCAGCGATATCAGGGCAGGCGAAGTGGTCATGGCGCCTATTGACGGGGCTATGATTCACGATATTACCGGCCCGCTTGCCATCCAGAAGTTCTACGAGATGGGCGGGAAACACGTCTTCGATCCGAAGCGTGTCATCATGCTCTTTGACCACCAGATCCCGGCAGATTCGCTGGAAGCGGCAAAGATCCACCAGTACATGCGGACATTTGCCGCCGAACAGGGGATCCATAACTACGATATCAACGAAGGGGTCTGCCACCAGGTGGTTCTCGAAAAAGGGCGTGCGGCACCCGGCGAGATCGTAGTCGGCGCCGACTCGCATACCTGTATGTATGGTGCGGTAGGGGCGTTTGCAACCGGCATCGGGTCGACGGATATGGGCTTTGCGCTCAAGTTCGGCGCCCTGTACTTCAAGGTGCCCCAGACAATCCGGGCAGAGGTTTCGGGGAAGTTTTCGAAACGCGTCGGGCCAAAAGACCTGATCCTCGCAATTGCGGCAGACATCGGGGCCGACGGGGCGACCTACCAGGCAATCGAGTTTACCGGGAAAACCATGGAAAAGATGGACATGCCCGGGCGAATGACCTGCTGCAACATGGCCATCGAGATGGGTGCGAAAGCCGGCATCGTCCCCCCCGACAAGGTGACGTGGGAGTACATGAAGGGCCGGCGGAAGATGAAGCCCTTCGACCTTGCAAGCGATAAGGACGCCTCGTACGCAGGAGAAGCGGACGTACAACGTTTCCGATCTCGAACCGCAGGTCGCCGTCCCCCACAACGTGGATCAGGGAGTACCGGTGGGAAAGGTCGAGGGAACCCACATCGACCAGGTCTTCATCGGCTCGTGCACGAACGGCAGGTACGAGGATCTCGCGGAGGCCGCAGAGGTGCTCGGCAAAAAGAAGTTTAACCCGAAGGTCCGGGTGCTTGTTATCCCCGCGTCAAGGGCGGAATATCTCAAAGCCCTTGAAAACGGCCTCGTCGAGCGGTTCGTAAAAGCCGGGGCCCTTGTGGAAGCGCCCTGCTGCGGGCCCTGCATGGGCGGGTCGTTCGGGCTGATTGCGCCGGGCGAAGTCTCGCTCTCCACCTCGAACCGGAATTTCAAGGGCCGGCAGGGCAGCACCGAGGGGAAGGTGTACCTCTGCTCGCCTGCAACGGCAGCGGCAAGCGCAATCAAAGGCGAGATAGCCGACCCGAGGGAGGCGTAAACCATGGCGGCAAAGAAGACAGCAGCGGTAAAAACCACGCATGCCGAACAGCGTACCAGTACAAAGGCCGTGAGAGTCTGGAAATTCGGGGACAATATCGATACCGATGCGATCATCCCGGGCAGGTTCCTGGTACTCAACAACCCTGACGAACTGGCAAAACACGCCTTCGAGGGCACCCGGGACGAGTTTGCAAAACAGGTAAAAGACGGCGACATAGTCGTAGGCGGGAAGAATTTCGGGTGCGGTTCATCGAGGGAACATGCGCCGCTTGCGCTTATCGGCAGCGGCGTGCACATAGTGCTGGCCCAGTCGTTTGCCCGGATCTTTTTCCGGAACTCCATCAACACCGGGGTGCTCCCGGTCGTCTGCCCGAAGGCCAATACCATTGCGGACGGCGCAAAGGTCACCCTTCACCTCAAGGAAGGATTCGTGGAAGCTGACGGGAAGAAGCTGGCCATCGAGCCGGTGCCCCCCTTCATGCAGAAGATTGCCGATGCCGGGGGACTTGTCGAATACGCGAAGGGATTAAAGGAGGTGCCGTTATGTACAAAGTCGCAGCAATAGGCGGAGACGGGATCGGCCCGGAGATCGTGGCCGAAGGAAAGAAAGTACTCGAAGCAGCAGGAGAACGGTATAACTTCGATATCGAGTGGACGGATTTCGATATCGGGGCTGACCGGTACCTGAAGACAAAGGAGCTCCTGACTGAAGACGACCTTGCCGAGCTCAAAAAATACAAAGCCATCTATTTCGGCGCAATCGGAGACCCCCGGGTGGCCCCGGGCATCCTTGAAAAAGGGATCCTCCTTGCCCTCCGGTTCTCGTTCGACCAGTACGTGAACCTCCGGCCCATCAAGCTCCTCGAAGGGGTCGAGACACCTCTTGCAAACAAGACTCCCAAAGACATCGACTTTGTTGTAGTAAGGGAGAACACCGAGGACTTCTATGTCGGGATCGGCTCCCGGTTCAAGAAGCACCAGAAGACCGAACTTAAGGTTGTCCGCGATATCTACAACGTGAAGTTCGGGCTCGATATCGAGACCGATGCCGAGGAGCTTGCCTACCAGATTGGCGTCGTGACCCGGGAAGGGGCACGCCGGGTCCAGACCTATGCCTTCGACCTCGCCATGCAGCGCCGCAAGAAGCTCACCTCGGTCGACAAGGCAAACGTGCTCTCGGACGTGTACGGCCTCTGGCGGGACGTATTCAATGAGACCGCAAAGAAGTACCCCGCGGTAGCCACCGATTTCAACTTCGTCGATGCGGTTACGATGTGGTTTGTCAAAAACCCGGAGTGGTTCGATGTGGTTGTCACGCCCAACATGTTCGGGGACATCATCACCGACCTCGGCGCGATGATCCAGGGCGGTCTCGGGCTTGCCCCGGGCGGGAACATCAACCCGAAGGGAACCTCGATGTTCGAACCGATCCACGGGTCGGCGCCGAAGTACAAGGGAATGGACGTTGCAGACCCGATAGCAACCATCTGGGCAGGTTCGCTCCTTCTCGACCACCTTGGCGAGCACAAGGCGGCAGAAGCGGTAGTTCTCGCCATTGAAAAGAGTATCAAAGACGGCGTTGTCACCAAGGACCTCGGCGGGACTGCGGGAACATCAAAAGCAGGATCCTATATTGCCGAATGCGTGAAGAAAGGGAAATAAACCCTCTCTCTTTTGCGAATAAACCTTCTCTGTCGAAATCATCTTTTTAAGATATGCCTCCCCCCCTTACGCCAGCCCTGCCCCCGTGGGGGGCGGGGGCGTATGCGATAGTGCGGGTATTACCTGTTCCGGGAGCTGCCCAAGAATGCAGGTAATACACCATTATCGCAATTGGGGATGCATCTAGCGTGAGGGGGCGCCAGTCCTAAAAGAGCGTCGGTCTGTCTCTTTTTAGGATTTCTACAGAGCAAATAAAACAGATATTATCTCTCTAAAAAAGGGTATGCCCCAAAAACGGGAGCGCATTTCAGGCTCTTTCGTGCGGGCAGGCAAAAGGCACGAGCACTGCCAGCCCCGCTATCAGGCGGCCATCGCATAATCAACGCGATTTACGGATTGCCCGCACGGACATAAGGGTCGGGTCGATCTCTTTTGCGGATCGATCGGTCCGATCATTTTTTTTACAGAGCGACAAGCAGGGGCAGGGGGGTCCCCCTTGATTGTTGAGGGGGAGGGGGTGACCCCGGCCAATGATCGCGATCGGTCGGTCTGACCGATCCCTGAGTACGATCGGACCGACCATGCCGTCTCGTCTGAATGTTCAATGGAAATACTGGTCGCGGAACTGGAAGAACTGAGGCCGCCCCGACCGATCCCTGAGATCGATCGGTCCGACCGGTTTTTTTATAGAGCGGCAAGTAACCTGAGGGGGGCGACCGGTTTTTTTCATGGAGGGGGTGGCCGATCCTGATGAGGGGCCGGGGCAAGCGTTTAAAAAAAAAGTCCTGCGGATAATCCCGAAGGGTTACTTCAGGCTGTCCGGGATATCGATCGGGATATCGTCCTCTTTAGTCTCCTCTTTTTTGGAGAAGATAGACTTGAGCGCGGCAAACGGTCCTGACGATTCGCTTTCGTTCTTCTTTTTGTGGCCGCTGTAGTCCTTGAGGAGGATCTCGGCCTCGATGAGCCCCTCTTCCACCTTCATCTTCTCGGTTACGTCCACGAGGCTCCCGACGACTGCGATGGTCACGTTGTTCCGGATCACCGGGATCTCGTTGACCTTCGACCTCGGATCTTCGCGCCGCTTCCTGCCGGCAAACTCGAGCCGGTACGGGGGTTCGCGCCGGCCGGAGGAGACTGCCTTGAGGGTCCGCTCGAAGCCCCTTCGCATTGATGGGGTTGTCCGTTAAATAATCGGTCCACAGCCGTTTGCCGCTTCCCGGGGTACAGCCGAGCATTGCCCGGATCCGGGGGCTCACGTAGAGCAGGGTGTGATCGGGAGTGTGCGTATAATACATCGGGGTGCCGCTTTCGATAAGGAGCATCAGCTGGCTGTCGCGCCGGGCTAATATCGCGATGCCTCTTTTTCTCCGGGGTTATGTCCCTCCCGTTGGCAACGATAGCCGTGACATTCCCGTTTTTAGTCCGCAATCGAGCGGGCGGCCCAGCTGATGCACCGCGGCCCTTTCGGGGAACTGATCCACTGTTCCACGATGCAGGTATACGGCGGGCGAAAGAGGCTCGTCATCCGTGTGGCAAGGGCGTCCGCGTAGCGTTCGTCTGCCGCCGGCATAAAGACGCTCCCGACCAGTTCATCCTCTTTTTTTCCCATTGCTTCGCAATAGGCCCTGTTCACAAACATCAGACGCCCCTCGGGGCTGAACTTGACCAGCAGATCCTGCTGTTGATCGAGTAATTCCTTATAGAGGGTATCGTCCTGTATGTCCATGGAGGATCTCCGAAGAAATACCGGGGAAGCCCAGGTATACGGGTTCCCCTGTTCTTTTCAATGTACTGGTCTCCTTTGTGGGGTATTAATGTTGCACAATATACCCGGGACGCCCTTTTGGGGAAGAGCGGGAAAAAAGGATGAGAGGGGTACGAAAGAGGGGGGTTGTATACATTCAGACAAGGGCCACGATCTGCTGCTGGACATCGGTCCGGCGGGCTTTCCAGACCGGGGATACCGGCTGCTCCGGAATACGTGCCACCGATGCGGTGCGCTCCCTGCCAAAGAGAACCGGACGGAGGGCCGCAAGCGAGATCGTGAAATTTCCCGCTTCGAAGAGCTCGATGTTGAGCGCTTTGCCGGACACCGAGACATGGCCCATGCCGCAGGTCGTCCCGAGGTAATAGTTCCACTCGCGGACGAGTGCGTCCACCTGCACGGCAACCTGCCGGCCGGCGATTCCCTTTACGAGGTCGTCCAGCCGGATAGCGTACCGGGCGCCAAGGACGTGCAGTTCCACGACTTCGTGGAGACTGCCGTCACGGTCGATTGCCCTGCACCCTGTCCGCTGGATATAGCCTGCTTTCTGCATCATACACGACCACCTTTCTGTCGTAATACAGCATCTGGGAAACAGGGTATATAACCCGGGACCGTGCGCGGTGTGAAAGTGAAAAACGGGGTGGCGGGACCGGTCCGGCGGCTCAGGGAACCGAAGGACTTTCCGGGGCCTTTAGGTGTTTTACCCGGTCCATGCAGGTATTGAGGATCTCCTCAACAAACCGGAGCGTACCTTCGGTCCCTGCAAGCGGGGGATACGTGAGCCGGACCCGGTCCTGGAGCGGGGGGATGATCCCGACAAATGCCGCATCGGGACATACCGGTTGTTCGAAGGCGGAACCGACGACCAGATCCGGGGCAGTTTCCTGAAGCCGTTCTGCCGCCAGCCCGAAATCGTTTGCCTTTTCCTGTCGGTAGAGGGTCTTTCCGGCCGGCCGGGGGGTCGTTCCTTGTCCCGACAAAGCGGATCTCTGCGTCGAGGTAACGCTTGAGCGTATCGGCGGCGTATTCGGCATAGGCGGCACCGGCAAAGATCGCGACGGACGGCGGGGTATGGCGCCGGAGGAACCGGTCGCATGCGCCGACAATGCGCTCTTCCTGCATGTCGAGCTCGTCAAAGACCAGGGATGCATCGGCGTCCGTGAATCTCGCTTTCCAGCCGTTCGAATGTGGTGCGGAGGGCCGGGATCCCGAGGGTTCCACCCAGGTACTTCCCGACACCGGAGGCAAAGTCCGTGTTCGTCCCGATAGTGAGCGGGGCCGCGTGCGCCTGCCATCTCCGCCCAGTCCCGGCAGAATACGGTACCGACCGGGACACCGGCCATGCCGCAGCAGCCGGGTGACCTCCGCGATGTTTCCCTTATAGAACGGAATCGGATAAGGAGACCCCGTCGATGTTTCACTCCTTTGCGCTTTCGGATCGACTTTGGGACCGAGTGCCAAAAGCGCCGCCCGGTATCCCGTTTCCAGTTCCCCCGCAAAACCGGGGCTGTCTACAAGCAGGATATCCTTTCCCGGGAGGATTGCGGAAGATATCTTCGCCCATGACCGCCGGGACACAGGTCGTGATCACCGCGATCCTGCCCCCTTTGCCGGAAAGGTCGCCGATCACCTCCTTTAAGCGGTTGTCCGATCCGAAGACCACCTCGTTTTCAGAGAATGAACGTGCCGTAGAGCGGGGCGTTGAGCAGGGTCGAGGGGTAATAATAGCAGCCGCTCGACCCGTGGATTAACCACGTGTATCCCATCGAAACCCGCAAGGCATGCCGCAGCCCCGGTCATGGCGCACGGCCATAACGGCGTCCCGCACTCAGGCAAAAAGAGCCCTCCTCCAGCGGTGGAGCAGCCGTTCCGTCCCGCTCAGTCCCACAGGGTGGGATCACGGGGACCGGCACCGGGCTTCCCTTCATCGGAGAACCGGAGCCCGACCTTCCGGGCAAGATCCAGTGCCGCAATCCTCCCCTCGGGATCCAGGGGGATGGGGGAGAAAAAGACCCCCGACCCGGCCATGTCCCGGAACTTTTCGAGGAGTTTTTCTTCCCGGGCACGTTCGCGCCCTGACCGATTCTGTCCCGTCGATACCAGCAGGCCTGTGCAACCGCAGCAAGGAACGAGGAATTCCCCGAGAGCCCGATGGGAAACCCGGGGACATAGGGCGTGCCAAACCGCGAACGGAGGATATTCTCCCACGGGCACGAGGGAAGGATCGCGGAGCACGTTGAGCCGTGCGGCCCCGAGCAACCCGATATCCTGCGTGGCGATACTGCGCACGAACCGCAGGTTCACCGAAAGGCCGAGCCGGGATAAGCAGCCTTTTTACCTCGGCATAGTTTTCCTCGACTTCGTATTCGAGGTTCTTTTCCCCGATAAGATTCACCTTCCCGTTGGGAGCGGATTCCCCTGCCATTGAAGCAATGCTGATAAGCGCGTTATTGACTCCGGCCTGGAACGACCCGCCCAAAAAACCGGCGGTTGGCACGACAATGACCGGACAGCCCTGCTTTGACCCGCAGACCTTTTCGATATCGTCGCCGATCGTCTCGACAATGCAGGTCGAGAGAACAAAAACCGCCCCGGGCTTTCCGGCCATGACCTTATCGAGCGTCCGGTCGAGCGCCGCCTCGCCGCCAAAAACCACGTCGGTCTCTAAAAGACCGGTCGATACGAGCGGGGGGAGGGCCGGCCGGCCATTGTCAAGAGCCGTAGCATAGAGAAGGGAAAAATTATGGTGCGTACAGCCCCCCGGCCCGTGGACGACCGTGACTGCATCGGTTACCTGCGTCACCACCGAGAGTGCGCCGGTGAGCGTGCAGCCTGAGATCCTACACGTACTGGCGGGCAAGGGATTCGAGGTCATCGATCTCAAGAGGGTGCGGGTATCGTAAGCCGGGTGTTTTCCATGACCCGGGAAGCAAGATCGCGGTACCGCTGTGCCTGTTCGCTTGCCGGGTCGTACTCGATCACGGTCTTCCGGTCGAGTTCCGCCAGCTGGACGGTCCGGTCGCGGGGAATGTACTGGACGAGGTGGCTGTTGACCTTCCGTGCAAACTTCCGCAACGAGTTCTTCTTCGCGGGGCATGTTCTTGGCATTGCAGATCACGCCGGCAAGCCGGCACTTGCTCTTTGGCCGGGCCGAGAGTCTCTGGATCGCCTTGCAGATGTTGTTTGCCGCGTACAGGGACATGAGCTCCCCCGAGGTCACGAGATACACTTCCTGTGCGTACCCTTCCCGCATCGGCATCGCAAACCCGCCGCAGACAACATCGCCCAGCACATCGTACACGATGATATCGCCGGTGAGCGTCCCGAACTTCTCCAGCAGCTGGAAGGTGGCAATAATCCCCCGCCCGGCACAGCCGACACCGGGTTCAGGGCCCCCCCGCTTCAACGCAGCGGACACCATGGAAACCGGTATAGACCACGTCCTGCGGGGTCACGGCAGCGGCGCCCCGTTCGCGCACCAGATCCATCACAGTCGGGATCAGCCGGCCCTCCATCAGCATCCGGGTGCTGTCGCGTTTCGGATCGCACCCGATCTGGAGGACATCGTATCCTGCAAGGGAGAGGGCAGCGGACAGGTTGGCCGACGTGGTAGACTTCCCGATGCCTCCTTTCCCGTACAGGGCGATCTGTTTCATCACCAAAAGTATTGGCCGGCACGTTATATTAGACCTCCTGAAGTTAAGAAAAGTTAAATTGTGTTGGCGATTCCCTGCGAACCGGGACAATATTTAGTCGGAGCCGCGGAACAGCGCGAGGAAGAGTACGAGGACCGGGATCACTTCGAGCCGGCCAATCCCACATCACGAGGATAAACTACCCATTTCGAGAGGGCCGGCATGGACGATGAAACATAGCCGGTCGTCATACCGCAGGTGGAAAATGCCGAGATCACATCGAAGAGCACATCGGTGATGGGAAAGGTGGTTATGTGGAACTGGATGACCACGAGCGTGGAGACAAAGATCACGAGGACCGAGAGGATGATCACAAGGAGGGTCTTTGCAGTTTCCAGTTCGGCGGTTGCACGCGGGATCACCCGTCCTTCGCTTTTAAAGGGGATCAGCACTTTCCCGCTCACAAAAGCCGGCGGAACCACCAGACGAGCGCCCTGAAAGCGAGCACTACGCGGTTGAGCTTGATCCCCCCGCTGGAGCTTCCCGCAGCCCCGCCGATGAAGATAAGCATGGCAAGAAAGACGAGGGTGACGCTTGCCCAGCTCCCGATATCGGCGATCTGGAACCCGGTGGTCGTCAGGGCGGAGACGGTCATAAAGAGGCCCTGCCCGAGTGCCGTCGGGATATCGGTATTCCCGAAATACACAAGGTCGTAGGCCAGTACCGCGGTACCCGCCGCTGCGATCACAGGCAAAAAGCTTGATCTGTTCGTCCCCAAAGAGGCTGATGCGCCGGTTCTCGGATATCAGGTAATAGAGGCGGAACGGGAGTGCCCCGGCTATCATGATCGGGATAAGGAGCAGTTCGAGCATGAGGTTATGGTACGAGGAGACCCCGCCATCGACAACGGAAAAGCCTCCGGTCGAGATCGCGGACAGGGCAAGGTTTACCGAGTCCCACAGCGAGAGGCCGGTAAAGAGGATGACACCGAGGGCGACAAACGTAAGGAGGCCGTAGATTTTCCAGATCGCCCGGCCCGTCGAGACAATGCTTGGCATCAGGGGCTCCTCGCGGCTCTCCGTCCGGTAAATCCTGCCCTGAAAAAGCCCGCTGCTGCTTGCAAGGGCGATCACATAGGCGATGATCCCGATACCGCCTATCCATTGCATGAACGTGCGCCAGAAGAGCAGGGTATAAGGCGTGGTATCGACAGACGGCAGCATGGTAAACGCCGTCCCGGTCCACCCGGCCATCCCTTCAAAGACCGCATCGGTAAAACTCATGTTAAGACCGAACATGAATGGCAGGCCGCTCACCATCGCACAGGCTATCCAGAAAAGGGCAATCGAACACAGGGACGTCGATAGCCGGTTCTCGCGCTCGTTTCTCGGGAGATGTTTCATGCCGGTCCCCAAAAGGAAAAAGACTACCGGGACCGTAGCCATGGGAAGGAACAGGGACCATTCGGCAAAGAGCACCGCCACTACCAGGGGAACCGCGGTCAGCGGGGCGATAAAAAAGAAGATATCACCCAGATCGGCAGCGATCGTGGAGAGATAGAGGAGACGGCGCATCACTTATGTGGTTGTCGCTGGAGCTCTATATAGCGTTTGTATAAGAATAATCGAGAGAGAAAAAGGGAAAACAAAGGGATTTTTTGTTCAGGCTTGTTGGTCCAGAGACCGTGGACCGAACAGAATTCCCTGACTTTTACATCGGTACTTGTGACCGGGAATTCCGCTTCGGGCTTTTCCCCGGGTTTGAAATACCGGGTGTAGACCTTCTCCATTGTCGCGAACCTCGACCCATTCGATGTAGTGTTTCTCTTCCATCGGGTGGGGGACAGCGCCGATCTTCACAAGGATGCCGTTTGCGGTCTTCTCTACGACAGGAACATGCTTCTCTTTTCCCTGATCCGCAGTCTTCTCCTGCTGGAGCGCCATCGGCTGCCCGCAGCAGACCAGCGTCCCTTCCGAGGCATGGACGACTTTTACGATGTTCCCGCAGACCATGCATTTGTAGACTTCAAGCAGATTTGTCATATGATTCCCTCCTTTACACGATGTTGAGTTCTTTGTGCTTCTTTAAGATTTCGTCTGCCAGCCGGTCGAGGGCCTGCATTGTCTTCTCGTCAGGCTCGCCCAGCACCATGATCGGCGGCATCACTTCCACTTTGACATGATCCAACATCTTTGTGATGGTATCGGCAGTCTTGCCTCCCCAGCCAGTAGGACCCGACAACCGCCGCAAACCGGGTCTTGGGCCGGAGCGCGTTTGCGAGATACGTTGCCGATACAACGGTCGGGTGCGGGCCAAAGAGGACGGTCGGCGTTGCGATCACAATCGTTGCCGCATCGACAAGGGCAAACGCAAGCTCGCCGGTATCGGTTTTGGTGAGGTTGAAGGGTTTTACCACGATGCCCCGCGAGACCAGTGCCCCCATGAGATGATCCACCATCTTTGCCGTGCTCCCGTGCATCGATACGTACGGGAGGACGACCTCGTTTTTGACCGCATCCGAGGTCCAGTCGGCATATGCATCGAGAATCATCTTCGGGTTTTTGGTCAGCGGGCCGTGGCTGGGTGCGATGATTACCGGGTCGAGTGCCCGGACCCGTTCCACGTATCCTTTGATACTGTTGCGGAACGGCATCATGATCTCCGCGTAATACCGCTTTGCCGAGCGGTATGCCCATCCTTCATCAGTCACGAAGAGTTCGGTTGTCGCAGCATGGAACCCGAAGAGGTCGCAGGGAAAGAGGATCCGGTCTTCGACAAGGAACGTCAGCTGGGTCTCGGGCCAGTGCGTCCACGGCGTAATCAGGAACTTCAGCGTTCGGTCGCCGAGCGACAGCGTGCCGTTATCTTCGATGAGAACAAAACGATCCGCCGGGACGTGCAGAAGTGCGATGAGGAGGTCCCGGCACTTGGCATTGGTGACCACCTGCGCATCCGGGTAAAACTCCATGACCATAGGGAGCGATCCGGCATGGTCCTGCTCGGCATGGTTGATCACGATATAGTCGATCTTCTCGATACCGAGCTTGACAAGATTCGAGATCAGGTCGTACTCTTTTGCGGGATCGACCGTATCGATCAGGGCCGTCTTCTCGCTGCCCTTTACCAGGTACGCATTGTAGGTCGTTCCTTCCGGCAGCGGGACCAGTTCGTCGAAGATCCGCCGGTCAAAATCATAGGCGCCGACCCAGTAGACGCCGGGCACAAGTTCTCGGGAAACCATAACAACCAGTAATTACTCCTCTTTTTTGAATTTGTCTTTTGATGCAAAACAGACCGGGCAGGTCCAGTCCGCCGGCAGATCGGCAAAATCGACCCCCGGTCTGATGTCCTGCAGCGATTCACCTTTTTCGGGATTATAGACATGCCCGCAGATGGTACATACGTATCGATCCATAAAAAACGCCCCATTCTGGCTGGTAAAATGTAGGGCAGAAAGGGAATAATCGTTTCGATAGGACGCCTGCTTTTGGTAAAAATATACCGTTTACAGGAGGTTTCCCCAGATGGGAAGATCGGGGTTGAGAACCACCAGGAGGTAATTTGCATAGCAGGCAATGACAAGCAGGATCAGGCAGGGAACCAAAAAGAAGACCGCTACCCACCGAGGACATGAGCTGCCTGTGCGATCGTACATATCGCTGCAGCGACCACAAGGAGCATAACGACAAGTGCAAGGTAGACCGCATGGAGGGAGAAAAAGACCCAGAACCAGAGCACGAGCAGGATCAGGGTAAAGAAAAAGAGCGTAGCCGCTGTCCTGCACCTTCGTGGTTCGAAAAGCCTGCATTCCAGATGGTATAGAGTGCCAGTCCCAGCAGGCCAAAGACGGCAATGATCGCATAAAAGAACAGGTTGTCCGGGGGCAGGATAGTCGGGTTTAACGAGTCCTGAATACCAGCCGGGGATAGACGTAGTGAAGAGGTACAGGCCTGCATATCCCGGGATAAGGCAGATGAGAAGGGATGCAAGGAGCCTGCCGGGATGATGTTCTGCGGGCATAATATATTATTTCACGATGTATGGGAAGATAAAATAATCACATCTTTATTTTTTATTCAGGAATGACTGCTCCCGCAGAATCGTTAAAACCCAGTCCTTACCAAACGCCACATTCCGTCAGGCGCCGCCCGCTATCATATACACGCCCATACCGAGCATCAGGATTACAAAGAGGAGCCGGATCTTCTCCGGGGAAACCGTATGGGCAGCACGGACGCCAAGGATGGCACAGGGCACGCTTGCAAGGGAAAGAACCGCCCAGAACATCCCGTTGACATACCCGAGGGAAAACGGCGGCAGGCCGGGAACGTTTGCCCCTCCCGCAATGTAGGACACTACACCGGTTGCAGCAGAACAGAGCATGAATGCCGTTGATGTACCTATAGCCTGCCTCAAGGGTATGCCAAGAACCGTCGTCATCACCGGCACCATCACGATTCCCCCGCCGATTCCAAAGAGTCCCGAGACAAAGCCGAATACAAATCCCCAGAACAGGTACAGGCCGGGATTCTGCCGGATACGACCTTCCCCCGAAAGGGAAGAGGTGAAATACATCCTTATCGCTGCAAGGAGGAGGAGTACGCCAAAAGGCATTCCATGAGCCGGCCCGGGGCGTGGATTGCGATTGCAGCACCGGCAACTGCCCCGAGAATGCCGGGAACCGCCATCAGGAGCAGGGGGCGCACGAGCACGCAGCGCCGGCAGTGGTGGCCCCACGTACCGGAGAGTGCAGTTGGCACGATCACGGCAAGGCTGGTACCGAAGGCGATCCGGAGCGAGAGGGTGGGATCGAACCCAAGACCGGTCAGCAGCCAGTACTGCACCGGCACCATAAGAAAGCCGCCGCCGATCCCGAAAAAACCGGAAGCAAAACCGATCGCACTGCCGGTCAGCGCAAGGACCAGTACGGAAATAAGGGAAAAATCCATCGTGTCTCCGTAATCATACGGGTTTGCCCGGGCAGTCAGTGACCACGGCCGTAGTCAAAAAAATTATGCGGTGGAATTATTGACAGTGAACGCAGAGGACATCGTTCCCGCGAGGCCGCCGTCTGCCAGTACCTTGACTACTGTACGAACCCGGCGTTGCCGAGGAGGGAATGGCGAGGGAACAGGTCAGTTTCGATGTCGAGGATGTTGCGGGGCTCGTACACTGGATCTGATCGGTATCGGAATAGATCAGGGTAACGGATATGATACTGTTGAAGTTCTGTCCGTTTACCGTGAGGGTGAACGATTCGTCGCGATCGCTGCTCGTGGGAGAGATACTGGAAATAGTCGGGGTGGCAGCTCCAACGGTAAATGCGCCGGGGAGCGAAGTTGCCTGGCCGTCAGGGTTTGTGACCTGGACATTGGCCGTCCCGGCATCCAGGCTGCTCAACGCGATATTACAGGTGATCTGGTTCGAGGAAGGCTGAAACACCCTGTTGCCACAACCGGCATCTTTCCCGGCTGGATCAGGCGCACCGTTGAACCGCTCTGGAAGTTGTTCCCGTTGATCGTCAGGCTGACCGTAGTACCGGTTGCACCGCTCGTGGGAGAGATCGAGGTAATCGAAGGGGCTGCCCCGGAGGCAACCGTTGTTGCCGTTGTTGCGATCGTGGGGGTCTGGACCGTAATGGACGCGACCGAGACATGAGAGAGTTTCACAGGATACAACTTATCCATCTCTGCCCGGGGGAACTTTTCTGTTGTACTCGTTTGCCGGTGCCCCCATGACCCGTCAGAATTCTTCACGATGATCGCACGTTCGTACTGATCGGCAGATGAATCGTACGACATGATCAGCCAGACACCGCTCTGGGCTGACGATGTCATTGCGACAACGTCTCCTGCGGTATATTTCGCGGTTGCCTGTGTGGTCGGAACCGTGGTCGTTATTGTCGTGGAAGACTGGCTCGAACAGCCGGCAAGAAGCACGCACACGACAAGAAGCAGACCCAGCAGAGGTCCGTAAACTTTTCCGTGAGACATATGCTTACCGTTCATCTCACAGATTCATAAAATTTGGCTTTTCCGGCCAATACGGGGACGAGAAAGACCCGGAATGATAAAATACCCTGCAATCTCACGCAGATTTACTGTTTTTTCGGGAGTTTGACCGTTGTATAATGCCGGGAAAAATGCCCGTGGGCAGCCACGAGTACTGCAAGAGTCAGAAAAGCGCAGACCGCTGCAGCGGGAACAAGAGAATAGGGGTAGGAAAAACCCGGGGCCGATCCTGCGAGGACGACGAGGGCCCCGGTGACAGCGACAACGGTGGCATAGATATCCCGCACGGCAAAGAAGAAGAGGGCGGCAGCGATCCCTGCGGCAAAATAACCCGGGAAAGCTTCCGCAATCCGGCCGGATGCGAGAAGAAGGGTCATCGAGAGTGCAAAAACGAGCGCTGTCACCACCACACCGATGATGACGGATACGAGGATTCCTCCGCTGCGGACGTATGCCTGGATATGGGTCCCAAGAAGTCCCCAGCAGATCATCACCGCTGCAATGGCTGTCGGGAGGAGCAGGCCCGCGAGGAAAAAGCCGGTGTCCCGGTCCGGCCCGGTGCCGTATATGCGCAGGAAAAGGACGAGGGTATACACTGCAAGAGCAGTCAGGCTGACCGCAGCTACGGTACGCCGCAGGGTGCGAAAAGCCGATCTGGAACATGTTGACCGCCCCTGCCCGGAATGCCGCGCGGATACGGATGAGCGGCACGATGATCCCGACAAGGACGCAGGAAAGGAGCGTATACAGGAAAAGTCCCAAAAGAGACGTTTTTCCGGATACGAGCGCACCTTCCGGTGAAGCAGGTAATTCTCGATGATCCAGATGCAGACGATGAGGAGCGGGATAAGGACAAGCGTCACGGTGGACGGACGGGACAGGTCTACCGAAGATTGCTCCGATTCCCCTTCAGGTACCGCCAAATTCACACCCGCTGCTCTCTCAAGTATCGGTCACCTTCTGCCCGTGCTGCTGACAGTCTCCTTTTAATCTCTATACTGCGGCCACAAAAAGGTCGTGGATCGCCTGTTTCCGTTTCTCCGGCGATACGTTCTTTTCAGGGAAACGGTCGCCGAACGTCGGAAGCGCCTTCTCGTAGAATACCCCGAGCGCTATCGGGGCATCGCGGTTGTAATCCCATTCCCGGGATTTTTTACACGCCAGATCGAAATCCGAAGGGTCGTGGCCGGCAAGGTCGTAGACCCGGGACTGGTAATACTCCGTCATGTTAAAGAAACTCGCAGCAGATCTGGAGGGCATCGATGAAGGCAAAACCCTTATGTCCGATCCCCTGCCGGACAAGAGACGCAAGCTGCGGCATCTTCCGGGTAGTAGCCCCGGGCAACGTAGGTTGCCCCGCTTGCAAAGCATCAGCTCCAGCGGGTTGAAGGGGTACTCTGCAGTACCGGCAGGTGTGGACTTCCCTTAAAGCCGAGCGGTGATGTCGGGGTGTACTGGCCGGTGGTGAGGCCGTAGACCCGGTTGTTGTGGACGATCACGGTAATATCGATGTTTCGCTTGGCAGCAAAGACCAGGTGATCGAGCCCCTCGGCGTATGCGTCGCCAGTCATCCGACACAGCAGATTACCGTGAGATCCGGGTTGGCGAGTTTGAGTCCCGTCGCCACCGGGATCGTCCTCCCGTGGAGGGTGTAGACGGTGTTGATGTTGAGGTAGTCCGCGATCTTCGCATGGCAGCCGATACCTGAGACGAGTACTACGTTATCCAGGGATTTGCCTTCCTTTTCCCTGTCGGCAAGGATCTCCTTGAGCGTGTGCTGGATCGAGAAGTTCCCGCAGCCCGGGCACCAGGTGTTCTGTGCCGTGGTGATCAGGTTCCGGGTCATGATGCGAGCACCTCCCGCACCTGCGCTTTGAGTTCTTCCGGGGTGAACGGCCGGCCATCGTATTTGAGGATGGTATCGTCCACGATCCTGCCGTGTTCTTTCACAAGCGAGACCAGTTGCCCGGTCGCGTTCTCCTCGACTGCTATCAGGCGCCCGACCCCGGCGCATGCCTCGGAAAACTGCCGGTCCGGGAACGGGGAAAGCACGAGCGGACGGATCACCCGGAGCCCGAGTTCCGCCGCCACTTCGTCGCAGGCATTCCCTACCGATCCCCAGCAGAGGAGGGCTGCAGGTGCGCCGGCCTTCCCGCCAGTACCGATGCAGGGAAGCCGGTCCAGCTCGTCGGAGAGGGCTTTTTCTTTCCTCCTGCGCTTTTCAGTCATTGTTACCACAAGGGATGCATCCTCGGTCGTGATCCCATCTTCATCGTGGGCATAGCTGTTGGTCTTGACAACGGCGCCCGCCATCCCCGGAAACGCAAGTGGCGAGATCCCTGTCGGCGTATCGAGATACCTTCGGTAGGGAACCGGTGCATCTTCCTTCGTCCCGTTATCAGGAATCGTCAGCGGTGCAAGATCCTCGTGCCCGACGCTGTACGTGCTCTCTGAAAGAGATTTGTCGGAAAGAACGATGGCCGGGACCTGGTACTTCCAGGCAAGACGAAGTGCAGCATCCGACCAGACATATGCCTCCCCTGCATCGGCAGGAGCAACGATGAGCCGGGGGAATTCCCCCTGCCCGGCATGGAGCACGAACCGTAAGTCGGCCTGCCCGGTATATGTCGGGACGCCGGTCGAAGGCCCTGTCCTCTGGGAGACCACGATCGCGATCGGGATCTCCGCCATACCGGCAAACGAGAGCCCCTCGGTCATCAGGCAGAACCCCCCGCCCGAAGTCCCGACAGCGGTTTTTTTGCCGGCCACTGCGCTCCCGAGGCCTGCAAGTATCACCGCAATCTCACTCTCGGGATGGAAGACGGTGATCCCGAGCGCGTCTGCATTGGCCGCAAGGTAATGGAGGAGCGTGGAGGAGGGAGTCATCGGGTAGGCGATATAGGTATCGAGGCCCCCTGCGGCAAAACCGAGGCCAATCGCTTCGTTTCCGGTGACAAGGGAACAGGAAGCCCCGTTAAGCACCGGCACCGGCCGTACCGTTGAGACAGCGCCATAGGCCCGCTGCGCGACCCGGAGGTTCTCGTCCGTCGCCTTTGGCATGTGTGCCTTAAAGACAGCCTCCACGGTTTCCCAGGAGATCCCCGCCGCCTTTGCAAAGGCACCGATCATCGCAGAGTTCCCCGTGACCGGCGGGGCAGATTCCGCCTTTACTATTTCACCGACAGATACCGTCTGCCCGCTGCCGGGTTTTTTTACCATATCGGCGTTTGCCACGATAATGCAGTCAGGACACCGCGATGCGTGGAGATCCAGCGTCTCCTGATTGAGCGCCACGAGGTAATCGAACCGGTTGCTGTATGCCCCGATCGGATGGTCTGCCGCCCGGACCATGGTGAAGTTATGACCTCCCCGGATAAGGGAGGGGTAATCCGTAGATACAAATACGTGATACCCGAGCCGGGAAAAGAGCCACGCCACGACTGCCCCGGCACTATTGATCCCGTCGCCAGCCCTGCCCCCGATGAGTACAGATATGTCCTTCATGGATACGTCTCCCACTACCAGACTGGTGATCAGGATACAGTATATAGGTTGGGATAGTGACGGGCCAAAAAAGGTTATTTATGGATCAGTTCTTCGAGAATGGCCTTCATCTCGTTGATCCGGTAGGGCTTGGTGAGCCGGCCGGCAAAGCCGTATTTGCCGTATTCCTGCACGACCGGATCGTTTGCGTACCCGCTCGAAACGACAGCTTTCACGCCGGGATCGTATTCGAGAAGTTTTTCGATCGTCTCGCGCCCGTCCATCCCTTCGGGCATCGTGAGATCGATGATAACGAGATCAAAAGGTTTGCCGGCCTCTTTTTCCTGCCGATAGAGGGTGATTGCGGCCCCGCCCTCTTTTGCAAAGACCGCTTCATAGCCAAGGAACCTGAGTACTTCTTTTGAGACATCGATGATGATCTCCTCATCGTCTACCAGAAGCACTTTTCCTTTCGGTTCCATAATGAAATAATCCCTTTTGATGTATACATCACCACAACAACTATTATATTTTCTCCTGTTACGGTGCCGATAAAATAAGAGATCCTGTTTACCTGCCCGGCCTTTAGAAGACTACCGTCCGGCCTTTTTCAGGGACCGGAGCCGGGCAGCTTCCTGTGCATCCTCCACCCGCAGGAGGAATGTCCCGTGGCAGGGTTTTGTGTACGGGAAGATCACAAAATCGCCGTCGAGGACCGACTGAGATTGGCGGCACACCGATAGTGTGGACATCGAAGATCTTGAAACCCGGTTCGACATCGATCGATTCGGGAAAATGACTCTTGATATATTCCCGGCACTCCTTAAAGATGCATCCCGCAGGACGATCTCGTAATTGAGCGCTTCTACGCAGCCCATGACGGTGCCACCTCGTCGATTATCTTTTTTAAGGGCATGGGATTGTGCACGGCCTTGGCGGCTATCTTTGTGCAGGGAAAGGTGATTTGGGCTGCCATCTCCTCCCAGTGCTCGCCATAGATCACCGGGTAGATCCTTGCTTTAGAGATTGCCGCCATGGTTGCGGCATAACTGACCCCGGCATCATTGTGGATAAAGACAAAGCAGAGGTCAAAGTCGCGTTTCTTCTCGGAGATCTGAGGCAACCGCCCGGTCGAGGTCCATGACCTCTTTTAAGTAATGCCTTTTCGGGTCGGCAACCACGAGCAGGGTGATTGCTGCCTTGTTACCGGCAATGACCGGGGCGATTCCTGCCCCGGCAAGCCTGTCTGTCAGGTAGAGCGCAACGCTCGTCTGCACCGGGACCTGCGGACAAGCCGAGGACAAGGACTAGCAGTCTTCTTTGCCTGCACAACATCAGTCGTGGTATCGTTCCCTGCCATACGTAAAAGCCTTGTACAGCATACGCCGGGGGATGGAAAAACCTTCGCTCTGCGGCCAGTTCCCGTTACTGCCCGTCGGTCTCCGCGTACACCCAGTCGAGGTAGGGCACATGGCCGGCAATAACCGGTAACGCGATGATCTCCGGGACCTCATACGGGTGCTCTGCCTTTACCGCTGCAATTACGGCCTGCACGAGACTCTTCCTTGTCTTGATGACGAGCAGGTCTTCACGGTCATCGCAGGACTCCCCCTTCCAGCGGTAAAGCGACCGCACCGGTGTGATGTTGGCACAGGCAATGAGGCGTTTTGCAAGCAGGCTTTCTGCAAGCGCTTCCGACTGCGATGGCGGGGCAGTAACGTACAGGACACAGATCTCCTGATGTGTCTCGTCTCCGGATCCGGACTTCCATGGGAGAGGTGTTGGCTGTTTTTGGCAGATAAGGCATATACAGGCCGGATCCCGGGAATTTCGGGACTCTTACCGTGCGATAGTTACTTTCTAGTAGCGCCTGCTCCAATGATAGATACACGTATGTACTCAGCACGCATGAGCAATCTCCCGCCGTATCTTTTTGCACGGATTGACTGAGATGAAAGCAGAGCAGCAGAAAAAAGGCGTGGACATCATCGATCTGGGCTGTCGGCGACCCGGATCTTCCCACCCCTTCCCACATCGTGGACGCTCTCTGCACTGCCGCACGCGACCCCAATAACCACCACTATCCCTCGTATGCCGGGATGCCGGCCTACCGCGAGGCCGTTGCCGGCTGGTACCATAAGCGGTTCGGCGTTACGCTCGATGCGTCAAAGAGACCCTTGCCCTGATGGGCTCCAAGGATGGGATCACCCATATCGGCGAAGCGTTCGTGAATCCGGGCGACTACGTGCTCGCCCCGAGCCCCGGCTACCCGGGGTACTCGACCGGCACCCTCTTTTCGGAAGGAAAAGTCCACGAGATGCCGCTTTTACGGGAAAATAATTTCCTCCCGGTCCTTGACGACATCCCGGACAAGGTCATCCGCTCTGCAAAGCTCATGTTCATCAACTACCCGAACAACCCGACGGCAGCCATTGCCCCGCTCTCGTTTTACAAAGAAGTTGTGGACTTTGCAGCAGATCACAACATCGTCGTTGTCTCGGACAACCCCTACTCCGAGGTAGCCTTCGACGGCTACAAGGCCCCGTCGTTTCTGGAAGCAAAAGGGGCTATGGAGGTCGGGATCGAGATGCACTCGCTCTCGAAGACCTACAACATGACCGGCTGGCGGATCGGAATGGCCGTCGGTAATGCAGACATCCTTCTCCGGCCTTGGCCGGGTCAAGACCAATGTCGATTCCGGGGTCTTCAACGCTGTCCAGTACGCAGCAATCGCAGCACTCTCGGGCCCGCAGGACTGTGTCAAAGAAGCCTGCGCCATCTACCAGGAGCGCCGCGACGTGCTGGTCTCGGGCCTTCGCGAGCTCGGCTTTGACGTGCCGTCACCGAAGGCGACCTTCTATGTCTGGATGCCGGTAAAGGACTGCATGTCCTTTGCGGCAAAACTCTTAAACGAGGCCGGCATCGTGGTCACTCCGGGCATCGGCTTTGGCTCCGCGGGCGAGGGCTATGTCCGGTTTGCGATCACCCGGCCGGTGGAACGGATACGCGAGGCCATTGAACGGATGCGGAGGCTTTCGCTGTGAAACTTCCCCCGCACCTCACGATCAAGGGAGGGCACCTCCATATCGGCAGCCAGGACTGCGTTGCTCTCGCGGCAAAGTACGGCACCCCGCTTTACGTGACAAGCGAGGACCGGATCTGCGAGCACTTTACGGCGTACCATGCCGCGCTTTCCAAACGGTACGAGAAGGTGCAGGTCCTCTTTGCGGCAAAGGCAAACGGGAACCTCGCGGTGATGCGTGCCCTCGCCCGGCTCGGCGCCGGGGCAGATATCTTTTCTGCAGGCGAACTCGCCCTTGCTCTCGAAGCAGGGATGCCGGCGGCAAAGCTGCTCTTTAACGGCAGCTCAAAGACCCCGACCGACCTTGCCCTTGCCGTTAACCATGGCGTGAAAGTTTCGCTCGATTCCCTTGACGAGCTCCACCAGCTCGATGCCATCGCAGCAAAGGCGGGAAAAGTCGCGGAGATCTCGTTCCGGGTTAACCCGGCGCTCGAAGTCCCGACCCACCCGAAGATCGCCACCGGACTTGCAACGAGTAAGTTCGGGATCCCGCACGAGCAGATCCCCGCTGCGTACAAAGAGGCGCTTGCCTGTAAACACGTAAAACCGGTCGGTATCCACTGCCACATCGGTTCGCAGATCCTCGATGTGATGCCGTTTGCAAAGGCGGCAGAGGTGATGGTCGGGATCGCAAAGGAGCTTGCCGATATGGGCGTGAAGCTCGAATTCCTCGACCTCGGCGGAGGTCTTGGCATCCCGTACCACCACGATATCCGACCCGGCACCGACGCCGGAGGACTACGCGAACGCGGTAATGCCGGTCTTCCTTGACGGGATTAAAAAAGCGGGGATCTCTCCCACGCTCTGGATCGAACCGGGCCGGTTCCTCGTAGCCGATTCAACGGTTCTCCTCACACGGGTCAACTCAACAAAGTCCGCACACAAGCGGTTTGCCAACGTTGACGCAGGGGTTCAACCTGCTTATCCGGCCTGCGATGTACGATTCCTATCACGAGGTTGTTGTCGCGAAACCGTGCGGACGCAGCCGCTCACTTCGGAGTACACCGTAACCGGGCCGATCTGCGAGACCGGCGATATCCTTGCCCCAGACCGGAAACTGCCGGAAGCTGGCGGCAGGAGACCTGATCGCGGTGCTGGACAGCCGGTGCATACGGGTACGCGATGTCCTCGCAGTATAACGGCCGGCCCCGCTGTCCCGAGGTTCTCATCCACGGCAAAGACGAGGCGCTCATGCGGCGTGGCGAGACGCTTGCCGACATGACCGGCACCATGATCCGGCCTCCCTGGCAGCGGTAGGCAAAGGGAGAAGATCGTGGTTCTCTTCCACTATGCGCTGGTCGACGACCTCATCAGCCAGGAAGAGTTCGAACGGCGCGTGGAGGAGAAGATCGAGGAGTGTGGGGATCTCCTCGACGAACCGACTGCGGCGATGCTCGTGGTCGGTGCACTCGGGCGCCAGCACGTAAAAGTCCGCGAGCTCTCCGGGAAATCCAGCCTTTTTTGTTTCTTTGCAAAGGTCGTTGAAAAGAGCGAGCCAAAGGAGTTTGACCGGAAAGACGGCGAGAAGGGATGGGTCGCGACAATCCTTGCAGGAGACGAAACCGGTACGACCCGGATCGTGCTCTGGGACGAGCGTGCCGGGGCGGTCTGCGAGATTGCCATCGGTGACGTGCTGGAAGTGATCGGGAGGCACCCGGCAAACAGCACAAAGGAGATCTATGCCCTTGCTATTCGGAAGGCTACCTGTGAGATCACCTGCGCGGCGACAGCGGGAAACGGCCTTTCGACAGAACCGGTCGACCTTGACGTTGTCCTGATCAATACAGACGCGCCCCGCACGTTTACCCGCCGTGACGGGACGACCGGGGAACTCATGGAGTGCCTTGTCGGGGATGACAAAGGAACCGCCCGGCTCGTTGCCTGGACACCCGATCTCCTCCTTGGCATCGCACCGGGCAGCACGGTCCATATCACCGGCGCAAAGCCCGACCGCCGGGCGGAGGGCCGGGCCTACAGCATCGATGAGACGAGCATGGTGAGCCTTTCGGACACTCCCATCACCATCCCGTTTACCCCGCTTGACTCGGTCGCGGATACCGGGCAGTACTCCGTTACGGGTGAAGTAAAGGCCGTGCAGGAACCCCGTTCGTTCACGACCAAGGCCGGTAACCCCTCGTGGGTGCGCAACATCCGCATTGGCGACGGGAAAGACGAGCTCGCAGTGGTACTCTGGGGAGACTTCGCGCTCCAGCCGGTCCGGCCGGGCCAGCGGGTCGAGATCTACCACGGATCGGCACGGGCCGGACGCTTTGGCAGGATCGAGCTCGGCGTGGGCAGGGGAAGCGTCCTCCGGCTGCCGCAGGAGGCGACCCGGGCGATCTCTTTTACCGGGACGATCATCCCCGGGAACGGGGGCACGTTCATCGATGACGGGACCGGGAGGTACCTCATCGAGGGAGAATACCCGGCCGGCGCGGAGATCGCAGTCACCGGCCTGCTCGCTGGCAGCCGGATCCTCCCGGAGACGGTGGTGCCGGCGGAACGGACTTTGCAGGATGTTGAAGGACGCCTTGCCACCCTCATAGCACGGCTGGATGCTCCCCCCTCCTGAACCCCCGTTCACTTTCACCCCCCGCAGGGCCCCGGGTTATATAGCGAGAATTAAAATGGTGTTGTGCCATAGGAGATGTAGCAAGAAATGGCTGACAAACCACTGGAGATAGAGGATCTGCCCGGGGTCGGGCCGTCCACCGCTGACAAGCTGCGCGAAGCAGGATACCTTTCGGTCGAGAGCATTGCAACCGCCTCGCCGGCCGAGCTTTCCGAGATCACAGAGATCTCGGAATCCACGGCAAAGAAGATCATCAAAGCCGCCCGCGAGGCCGCAGATATCGGCGGTTTCCGTACCGGAAAAGACATCTTCGAGCAGAGGAAGGAGATCAAAAAGCTCTCGTTCCGGGTCCCCGAAGTCGATGCACTTCTCGGCGGCGGCCTCGAAACACAGGCAATCACCGAACTCTACGGTGAATTCGGTTCCGGTAAAAGCCAGATCGTCCACCAGCTGGCAGTCAACGTCCAGCTGCCCGAGGAACAGGGCGGCATGAACGGCAGCGTGATCTACATCGATACCGAGAACACGTTCCGTCCCGAGCGTATCGAACAGATGGTAGCCGGGCTCGGAATCGACGGCGTCCCGGATGCACAGACGTTTCTCGACAATATCCATATCGCCCGGGCCCACACCTCGGACCACCAGATGCTTCTCGTGGAGAACTCCCGCGACCTCGCAAACGAGTTAAAAGAGACCGACAAGCCGGTGAAAGCTCTTTATCATCGATTCGCTCACCGCCCACTTCCGGTCCGAATACGCCGGGCGGGGCACGCTCGCTGCACGACAGCAGAAGCTCAACCGGCACATGCACGACCTCTTCAAGCTCATCGACGAGCACAATGCCGTGGGCCTTGTGACAAACCAGGTCATGTCCAACCCCGCGGTCTTCTTCGGCGACCCGACAAAGCCGATTGGGGGAAACATCGTGGGCCACACGGCAACCTTCCGTATCTACCTGCGGAAAAGCAAGGCAGGAAAACGGATCGCACGGCTCGTGGACAGCCCCAACCTCCCCGAGGGCGAGGCACCGTTCATGGTCGAAGAGGCGGGACTCAAACCGTGCTAAAAGCGCTTGTTACGGATATTGACGGCACAATAACGGACAAGGCCCGGCGGATCGATACCGGGGCGCTGGAGTGTATACGCTCGCTTATTGACGACGGGAATCGAGGTCGTCCTTGCGAGCGGGAACACTTCCTGTTTTATGGACGCGCTCTGTAAAATGACGGGCACGAACGGGACGTTCATCGCCGAGAACGGAGGAGTATACCGGATCGGGTACAAGGGAGAGCTTCCACATCACCGGGGATCAGGCAGTATCCCGGCGGGCTCTTGAAACCGTACAGGCGCATTTCCGGGAAAAGGGGATCGAACTGGACCTCTACAGCCCCACGTACCGGTTCTCAGGATCTTGCCTTTGCCCGCACCGTGCCGGCCGATGAGGTAAAGGCCGTGCTCGCGGAACAGCCGGTTCAGGTGATCGATACCGGTTTTGCGATCCACCTCCAGTCAGAAGGCGTCAGCAAGGGAGGAACGCTCGCACTGCTCGCCCGCGACATGGGCATCTCCCCAAAAGACTTTTTTGCCATCGGCGACGGGATCAACGACGCCGGCATGCTCGCCGCTGCCGGTAAGGGGGTCACGCTCGCAAATGCCCACGCAGAGACCAAAAAAGCGGCCGCCGACGTGATGGATGCAGGTTATGGAACGGGCTTTGTACAAGCCGTAAAAAAGTATCGGCCCTATCTGCGGGCAAGGTAGCGGTCGACGACGATATAATCCTTGATGTCTTTTACCGCTTCGAACGGCACGATAAGCAGGTTGCCGTCCTCCAGATTGTAACCATCGGTCACAAAGGACTGGTCCGGGTGGATGATAAGGTCGAGAACCTGTCCTGAATCAAAGTCGACCCGGAGGTTCTTGAGCACGCCGATGAGCTTCCCATCGTTGCTCATAATCTTCTTCCGCGAGAGGCTGCGGGCAAATGTACGAGTCATGAAAAAAAATACAGACCTGTTACTATTTAAATTGTTCTGAAAATGGCGGGAATTGGAAGGCGCTTTTTAAAATCCAATCCGCTTACTCGTTTATTTTTCCATCCGGCAGGGAGGGACAGGCCGTTTCCTGCTTGTGGTTCCTGCATGACCCGGATCTACAGGGACGGGAAGACCCGGATGATATCGGACTGCGTGAGAATCCCGACAGGCTTGCCGTTCTCGGTCACGATCAGGCGCCCGATCTCGCGCTCCTTGAAGCGCCGGATCACTTCGAAGAGCTTGATATCGACAGGAGCCTCGACAACCTCTTTTGTCATGACCTTCGTAATTACGGTGGTTAAGGGAAGGCCCCGGTCGATTGCCTTGGTGATATCGCTCATCGTAACGATGCCGGCTAGGCGTTCCCCGTCAATCACCGGTGCCCCGTGGATGTGCTCCCGGGTAAAGAGGGCGATTGCATCCCTGATGCTGGCAGTACCCGCAAGCGATAACAGCGGGGTGCTCATGTAGGCTTTAATCGGCTGCTTCGGGAGCGAGATCATCTCAGAAGTGGCAATGAGAAGCGACTGCTTGACCTCGTCTTTCCCGAATACCTCGCCCCGGATCAGCAGCTTGTTCACCGGAGTCGGGCCAATCGTAATCTTGTCGCCGATCTCGAATATCTTCGAGCTGCCCACCAGCTTGATACCGCATGGCAGATATCCGGGTGGCAGAGCGTGGTAAAATCGATCTCCTGCACGTGCACGCCCCGGACTTCCTCGCCATCGCGGCTGATCGGGACATCGTAGTCCCCTCCCGTGGAATTCAGGTTGAGCTCTTTGTACGCCAGTTCTGTCGGGATATACCCGCCCTTTGGCCCGGGCACCCCGTCCACTAAACCGACCGCCTTTAAGGACTGCATCTGGTTGCGCACCGTCCCCGGGTTGCGCATGATCATCTCGGCAATCTCCTCGCCCTTGATGGAGTGGGACTGCTGGTGGTAGAGGGTGATAAGGGTGATAAGGATATCCTTCTGGATGAGCGAGAGCTCCATAACGATAAGACGTATAACAGTCTAGGGATATATAGGTTGGAGTTTTGTGGAATTCGAACGGATGCCAACGGTGCCCACTGCAGATGAGATCCTTGACCGGAGCTTTCGCCGTGCAGCAAAGAAGCGTAAAGAGAAGATCAACAAGGACCGGGCAAACGAGGAGTTTGTAAGAGCCGTCGGTGCGGCGATCCACGACCGGCTGGTCTACATTATCCGGGGGTTCCCCGAGTTTGAAAAGATCCCGCCGTTTTACCGGGAGATGGCCGATATCCTGTACGGGGTCGATAAGATCAAGCAGTCCCTCGGGGCGGTCGGATGGGCGGCCAAGCACACCAAAATGGTGGGCCACGAGATCGCCATCCAGACAAGAAAGGCTGCCGACACCATGGTGTACCGGAAGCGTGCGGTGGCCCGCCTCGCCTCCATGGTCCACCAGATCGATGACGACCTCCACTTCTTAAACGAGGTCAGGAATACCCTCCGCAAGCTGCCTCATGTCGAGGACGCGTTCACGGTTGTTATCGCGGGTTATCCCAATGTCGGTAAGTCCTCGTTTATCCGGCTCGTTTCGTCCGCTACCCCCGAGATCGCATCCTATCCCTTTACGACAAAGGGCGTAATAGTGGGACTCCGCCAGCAGGGCCGGGAGCGGATCCAGTTCGTGGATACGCCCGGGATCCTCGACCGGCCGGCAGAGGAGAGGAACCCCATTGAAAAACAGGCGCTCTCCGCGATGATAAACGTGGCAAGCGTAATCCTCTTCATCCTCGACCCGTCCGAGCACTGCGGGTATCCCATGGACATGCAGCTCCGGCTCCTTGACGAAGTAAAGGATATGGTGAAAGTCCCGATTATTGTCGTGGCGAACAAGTCCGATATCGTAGCTGCGGAAGGCTACCGCACCATGTCCACGGAAACAAAAGACGGTGTGGACGAGGTTCTTGCCGAACTCCTCTCCCACAAAAAGGCCTGGGAAGCCTCACGCAAAGCCAATGAGAGCCCAGCCGATGAGAAACCCGAGGATCGTCCCGCCATTTAACGGTGGCAGGCCGGCCTGCGGTTTTCCCGACATCACGAAGTGCAGGAGGACCACAAGGCCGCAGACAGAACCGACAATCGCCCCGAGCGCCGGCAGGTTGAAAAGCCCGAAATATTTTGTGCCGTGGGTGAAGAGTGCGGCAGATACCACGAGGATGGCGGGCATGATGAGATCGCCCATGCCGATGATAAAGGCGGAACGCTCCGAGCCCTTCCTCGATCTTCCCGATCCCTTCTTTGATAAACGAGTAATCGCGCTTTTTAGGGATCACAAAGAGGAATCGGCGTTTTTAAGTCCATGACTCCCTCGGCAAGGGTGAGCATGTGTTTTGTCTTGTATACCGAGATCGCATCGTAGACTGCGAGGATAGCGAGAAGCAGGATGACCGGCAGGACATCGAGCGAGGCCCCGAAGATCGAGGCAACACCAGCGGCAAGGAGGAGCCCCAACAAGTCGATGACGTACCATTCGGGATATTTGTACAGGAGCAGGGTGGCAATCACGGAGAGACCGAGCACAAGGCCCGTTGCAAGGAGGGTTTCAGCGGTTGTCGAGTAGACCAGAACCGCCGGAACGATATCCTCCCACCAGGCCCCGGTCCCCGAGGTGCTGATGTTTGCAAGGCCGTACACGATCGCGGCAAAGACAAAGCAGAACGTGAAAAAGATGGCGACTCCGATAATGGCGGCGATCACTTTCTTGAGGGCGTATTTTATCAGGACCAAAAGGACGATGGTAAAACCGAGGATGATGGCAAGGAAGATAAAGGGATTTGCCACCGATTCGGGGTCCTCGAAAGCAACAAGGCCCGCGGACTGGACCGGCGCGGCGAGCAGGAGGGCGCCGAGTTCCACGATGACTAAAAAGATCGGCATGACAAGGACGGGCAGGGCGTCTTTGAGGCGGGCAAGTGTCGTGTCCATGAAGTACAGGCTCCTGATTTTAAACGAGAGTTAACTTAATGATGTGCGCTCTCATCATCTAAAAGCATGGACATTCCCGAGTATCTCCCCGATATTATCCTCACCGCAATCATGGTCGTCTCCACCCTCGTCCTCATCCTCCGGTTCTGGCAGGACGTAATCATTGCAGTCGCCGCCGCCCTCATGGTGCTCTCGCTTGGCGGGCTGTTCCTTCTCGTTAGAGATCAAGGTGAGAAACCTCGAAAAGAACGTGATCACCCGGGAGCGGATGCTGCGCACGAACCTCGAGGAGATCTCCTCCAATATGACCGAGAAATACGAGAAAACAACGGCACATCTCGAAGACCTGGTAGCCGAGCTCTCGAAAAGGGCCTATAAATAAGCGTGCGGGCAGCATACCCTAAAACGAAGGTGACGTGCCATGGGTGTCGCACTGCGGGATATCATTGCCGATTACAAGACGCCGGTCTCCTGGGAAGGGCTCTCGGGTGTGGCGGCGGTCGATGCAAACAATACGCTCTACCAGTTTTTGACCATCATCCGCCAGCCTGACGGGACACCGCTGATGGACACAAAAGGCCGGGTCACCTCCCACCTCTCGGGGATCCTTTTTAGGATGGTTAACTTCCTTGAAAAGGGGATCAAGCCGGTCTTTGTCTTTGACGGGAAACCTCCCGAGCTCAAGCAGGAGACCAATGCGGAGCGAAAGAAGCACCGCGACGAGGCCGGGCAGAAATACAAAGAAGCGGTGGAACGGGGCGACGAGGAGGAGGCATACAAACAGGCCCGGTCGGCGACCCGGGTGGACGATACGATCATTGCGACCTCAAAGGAACTGCTCGATCTTTTGGGGATCCCATACGTGCAGGCCCCTTCCGAGGGCGAGGCTCAGGCGGCGTTCATGGTGCAGCGGGGCGATGCCCGTTTCGCGGTCTCGCAGGACTACGATACCCTGCTCTTTGGTGCACCGCTTCTCATGCGCAACCTGACCGTGAGCGGGAAGCGCAAGATCCGGGGCCGGGTAGTAACGGTAAACCCCGAGCGGGTGGCACTCTCCGAAGTGCTTGCCGGCCTCAAACTTACCCGGGAGCAGCTGGTGGAGGTCGGGATCCTCGTCGGGACCGATTTTAATGCCGGCGCTTCCGGCGTTGGGGCAAAGACTGCCCTGAAGATCGTCCGTAACGGTGAATATGCCGCAAAGCTTGCCGAGAAGTGCCCGGGCTTTGACCCGGCGCCGGTGCGGGACTTTTTCCTCCGGCCACCGGTGACAACGGAATACTCCCTTGCATGGGGCCAGCCGAGCGTGGAGGGAATCAGGAGAATGCTCTGCGACGGCTACGACTTTGCCCCGGAACGGGTCGATGCGGCACTGGAACGGTACTCGACAAAGGCCGGGCAAAAGACGCTGGAGAGCTGGTTTTAATACCGGTCCCGCAGTTCAGGGGTAAAAACCGGTTTTTCGGCCACGTCCCGGGGATTCTGTAGTGGGGAGTCTGGGCGAAGTCCCAAGGTACGGGCTCGATGGACTCCTTAAAAAAGGGCAGATGAGGAAAAACCTCATCTGTTCAGCCCGGTTCTGGCATCATTTAAATCCCACCCGGTATTTTCAGGAGGTCACGTTTACTGCATCGGGATGAGGCCGGCCTGTCTCAGCTCGGCAATGGATAAGTCCAGGGAACTGCCGGACTGGAAATTCCCTTTTGTGAGTTCCTCCTCGTATTCCTGGTTCCCGTACTCGGTCGCTTCCTCAAACGTCGATGAACCAGTCATCGTGGTCTCAAGGCAGGAGATCTGGCCGTCACCGTTGGGTTCTGTATCGTAACAGACGAAAGCGTGGGTGGGCAGGATGACGATATGGGGGTTTATACCAATGGATTCAAGGGCAGATGCATACAGGACAGTGCCATCGATACAGTTGGCCGATTTTGAGGAGATAGACTCTGCCGGCAGCCGGACACGCTGGGTGGATTCGCTCTCCCGTCCGTAGGCAAGGGGCGAGTTGACGTAGGTGATCTGGTAATCGTTCTTGAGTGCCGTAAAGATCGCCTTTACCTGGGCATTCGTGTCGGCTTCCCACTCAGCGTCCGTGCAGCTGTCGCCGCACTGGTACCCGGTCATCGCCTCCCCGGCGTTGTATTTGGCAGCCTTGCGTACGAGCGGGTCGATGTCGGCAGCATGCGGGGTTACCCACGCGGCGATGTACGGCGACATGTCATTCCATTCCTCGCCGTCATAGATCGACCAGACCATCGTATCCTTTGCATAGATCCTGATGGGCTCGGTCTGTTCATCGATGATTGTTCCGTCGGCAAGGGCGACCTTGTAGTGGAGCGTTGCGGTAGTCATCTCCGAGGGGATGGCGCTTGTGCGAAGCTGCGGGGTCTGCCCGATAGTTATGTTCCCGTGAGCGGGAACCTCGACGGTGTTGATCGCTTTCTCGGTATAGCCCGGGATCTCCGATTCCACAGTGACCGTCCGTGGGCTGCCCGAGGGGTTGGTGATATCGAAATCGATAAAGGTCATACTGATCTCGGGCATCTGGAGGTACGTGGCGGCAAGGATGGTATCCATTGCGCTGACATTCACGCTGATGCCTCCGGTTCCCCCGCCGGACGATGGCGATGCGGTATCGGCACAGCCGGCAGACAGGACAAGAATTACGAGGAATACTCCGAAAAGGACAGGGATACAGCGTTTCATGGAAGGTGTTGTTATCGCGGGCTTCAGATATGTTTTTGCTTATGGTTTTACCGGAGGGAATACGTTTACCAAAATGAGGGCCGGCGGGGGAACCTCCTCCGTCCGGTCTGTTCTTCCTTTTTTGTTTCTTTAAGATCTTCCCTGCAGGCGGTGACGATCCCGCGAGACGGGCGCGGCCCTCATGGGAAAGATCAGGGAGAAGGGAGGGGATTTGTCACCTGATTCCCTTTCCCGTTAGTTGAGTGCCATGACCGTGTCTGCCCACGTCTCGACTTTGCTTTTGATCGCATCGTCGGAAAACGATGAGAGTCGGACCTGTGAGCGGGAGAAATCCACAAAGTAGATCTCCCCGTTCTGGTCATGGCACTTGAGGGTCGTTGTGTACTTCTCGCTGTCCAGGTCCCGTGCAGGGATGCCGCCCATTGCCGTAGCGATGTCGGTGTCCGCGAGGACATGGTTTGCCACGGCAGTGAAGGCCGCGATGGTCGGTGCCCGGATCGTGACCTGGCCGACGATGTCGGCATTGTTGTCCTGGTAGATGATCCGTGCGGTGTATGTTTCCCGGCTGCGTTCAACCGGTGCGTGGTTCACTCCCTTTGCGTTGTAGGTAACGCACTTTAAAGGGGTTCGATGCTATGACGCCCTGGACAAGATTGTCAAAGGCAGTCACGTTTTCGAGCGGATCTGCAAGGATGCGGATCGCGCTCTTGGTGGTCGTGCTTGTGATAAAGTCTGCCATTTTTTTCACATCTCCTGTTTGTTCTTTTTTCTTCTTGTCTCGGGGCGCCCTTTGACATACCAATATAGGTGTTATGAGGATATAGTCCTGAAAAGGAAAATGGATCCGGGGCCGTAGCAGTGCGGATTTACGATTTCGTTGGGTTAGCGATGCGCCGGCAGATATCCGGGGACAAACAGGGGAAATTATTGCGTGGAGAATGGCGAGCCGGGATATGGAGTGTACCTTAGTACAATACCGGGATTCATCGCACCATTTTTGCACATTCTATATGCCCCATGTTATTGGATTTTTCCAGGAAATTTTTCCGGCATTTCTGGATTTATTCCCAAAATGTTTCGGCCGTACACATTTCAACCGGAAAAATTTTGGGATTTCCAACTTTCGCGACAGGTTTTTTTTCATTTTTCAACTTTCGACCGGAAATTTTTCCGGTTTTTACATTTCGAACCGAAAAAAATTCCCGGAAACTCAGGAACGCGGGAGCTTCCCCCAACGCAATCTACGACGTGGATGCCAGTTAGTTAGCTAACTGACACCTTTTTTTCCAGATTTCGCGCCGGATTTTTTTGCATTTTTCAACTTTCAATCCAAAAATTTTCCGTTTTTTCAAATTTCGAACCGAAAATTTTTTTGTCCGGGAAATTTCGAACCAAAAAAAAATTGGGCGGCCGGAATTTCAGGCCGTACAAGCTAAACGTGATCGGTTGTACCGGGATGTGTACCGGTACAGGTGCTCCGTCGGTGAGGTAAAGGAAATCAGGAGTTTTTCCGGATTTCGCTTGAGATCGTCTGGAAATTTTTGGAACGCAGGGACTTTTGGGCCGGAAAAATTGTTGGTACCAAGGGGAATCCGGGGATTTGCAGGGATCTCAATGAATCAACAGGAAGCGGGAACATTCTCCAGCCTCCATCAGCAGGAGGGTGACTCCCCATCTCCAAAAAACCGGTACCTCCTGCTCCCGCTTGTCGGTTTGAAAAAACTGACAGACCGCTCGATCGTGCAGATCAGCCGTGCCGGTTCCATAACATCACGTCCGGAACGTTCCTGCCTCCACCAAAACCCTCATTGCCCCGGGGCACTCATGCCTCCGGTAACCAAGGGAGCTTTCCATGCAGTCGGTCATCGTACAGCCGGGCGACCCGGCACGGAACTTCTCGCTAAAAGACGCAAACGACAAGACGTTTGACCTCTACGAGCAGGCCGGAAAAAGAGTCCTCCTCTCCTTCCATCCCCTCGCGTGGACGGAGTACTGCGCTGCCCAGATGCGAACGCTCGAAGAGAACGCGGATACCTTTACCCGGCTCAACTGTGTGTCGGTCGGCATCAGCGTCGATTCCCGGCCCTGCAAACTTGCATGGGCGAACGCGATTGGCGTTTCCCGCACGCCGCTCCTGTGCGACTTCTGGCCCCATGGGGCGGTGGCACAGAAGTACGGGCTCTTCCGGGACGAGAACGGCTTTTCGGAGCGGGCAAACGTGATTGTGGACGAACAGGAAAAAAACCGTGTTTGTGAAAGTTTATCCTGTCCACTCGGTACCGGATATACGCGAGATCCTGGATTTCCTGGAAAAGACCACGTAAAGGTCGGGCTCCCCCAGTAATGGGGGGGAAAAAGCTAGGCTGGATCAGTCGTATTCCTTAAACAGCGCCGGGTTCTGCCTGCGGATCCACCAGCGGCGGACAAGAACCGCCCCGACTGCTACCACTGCGATCCCGCCGATGCCGGCAAGAGTTGTGAGGGTCGGGATACCCGATGAACCTCCGGTGCCTGCCGGTGCAACGGTCGTTTCGGTTCTGACCGGCACCCGTGGTCAAAACCGCGGAGGTCTTCACGAAAACCTGAGCATTTGCCGGAGTGACGGTTACTGCCTGAATACTTTCCGTTGTCACCGCAGTGGCCGCTACAGAAGGAACGGTCACGGTCGCATTCACAGAGACCGTTCCGGTACCGGCCACGATGGCAAAGTACGAGAAACCCGGCGTTGTGGCCGTAAAGTAGCACGCCCCCCCGCTCTCGTACTGGTATGTGGTGGGCAGTTCGGCCCAGGCACCGTTGTGATACCGCATCAGGACGATATCAGCTGGTGTCAGGCCGTGATCGTCAAGCCAGCGCTCAGAAACCGCAAAGGTGACCGTGCCCGAACTGATCGAGGCCGGGTTCACCCCCACCGGTGAGATGGCGACAATCCCGGCAAGGGTCCGGCCGTTCGGGGTATTTGAGGTCGAACCGCCATCGGTCACAAGCATATCGGTAGAACCGAGTGTCTCGGCCGGGACGAGACTGACAATGGTGATTGCATAGGGATAGTCCGTGCTGCCGGCACTGAGCGGCTCGCCGATGGCAAACGTCATGGTGCCGCTGCGTGCTGTGCCCGGGGAATGTGCCGCATACGAGGTGGCCCGGCCGGTGTCACCGGAAGTATCTGTATCGGTACCGCCGGATAGGGTCGTTGTTGATGTTACTGCTACGGTCGTTACCGTAGTAACCGGTGCAGTCGTTCCTGATGTTACCGGTACCGCTGTTCCTGTTGTCGCTGGTACCGTTGTTGTTGTAGTCAAGGGTACGGTTGTTTGCGTGGTGAGCGGCACTGAGGTAACGGTGATATACCCGGGGGCGGATTTCGTATCCGTTGCAGTGCCGTCGCCGACCGTGAGATTGACCGCGAAGGTCCCGGCCCGGCTATAGGTATGTAGGGGGTTCTGCAGCGATGAGGTGTTCCCGTCCCCGAAGTTCCAGCTCCATGAAGAGGGGGAACCGGTGGAGTTGTCGGAAAATACAACGGTAAGTGGTACTTCACCGGACGTCGGCGTGCCGGTGAAGTTCGCTGCCAGGGGCGGTGCAGCGGCAAAGACCGCGATCAGGATCTGCACCGAAGCATCATCGACCGACGCATTCACGGCGGCAGTCCCGGTAACGGACGATGAATACGTTGTCGAATTCGCGCCGGCGCTCGTGGTTCGTTCCAGCGACCCGATACTTCCGGGGCCGCTTACCAGGGTAAAGACGATCGGGATACCGTCCGGCACGTATCCGCTGCCCGAAGTATCGGCGCCGGCGGAGTTCCAGGTTAGGTTCGCCCGGACTGCTGCTGTCCCGCCCGTGTCGATGCCCGGCGGGAGTGCAGAGATGCCGAGCACGAGCCACGAATCCATAGCGGCGTTAGCGACCAGCGCCGATGAATCGGGAGTGTTCGTGCCCCACCAGTTGTTTGTTGCATCCACCGTACTGCCGGATCCAATGACCATCTGGCCGACCGTGTTGTTGTACAGCCGGCTATAGTGGATGTTGCCGCCCGATGCCTGCACCGCACCGGCGTTACCGGTGCTGCCGGCTGACCCGGCACTGCCGGTGCCGCCGCCATTGCTGCCGCCGGCCCCGCCGCTGGCTGCAGAACAGCCGGTAAATGCTGACGAGAGCGCCGTCACCGCACCACCCGAGTACAGGGCTCCGCCGGAGCCACCGCTGCCTCCGTTGCCACCATCACCGCTTTGGCTGCTGACAGGAGGACAATCTCCAATGCAAATGGTGGGGATGTTGGAGTTATGGATGTACCCCCCGGTACCGCCACTCCCGCCCTGCCCGGCCGAATTGCCGGTGGCAAAGGCCGCAGTCATCGTGATAGTGGTCGCCGAGACGGCACCGCCATTCCCGGCTGATCCCCCGGTACCACCGTCCTCCCCGGCTCCCCCGTCACCGGCGGAACAACCGGTAATCGATGAATCGGTGACTTTCGCCGATGTGGCCGAGACGGCACCACCGCTGCCTCCGCTGCCGGCGCTCGTAATACTAATAACACTCGATGTTCCCCCGGGTGAATAACCACCATGCCCGCCGTCACCACCGGAACCTGCCGAGCAATTCCGGATTGCCGAACCGGTCACATTCACAGAAAAACCGGCAACTGCACCCCCGGAGCCACCGGGTCCTCCTGTCCCGGGCAGATATGCCCACTGAGTGGTCCCGTAGTCCCACCGGAGCCGCCATTGCCGCCGTTTCCGGCAAAACAGCTGAAAATATCGGACGATGACGCCACATCGACCGTTGTACCGCTTGATCGCACCTCCCGAACCACCGGAGCCGCCGCTGCCGCCGGAACCGCCGTTACTCCCCGTACCTGCTCCCCCGTTCCCGGCAGAGCACGTACTGATGGTGGATGCAGAGAGCATCACCGTTGTTGCAGATAATGCACCGCCGTCCCCCCCGTTGCTCCCGCCAGCCGAATTACACCGGAACTTTATTGCCTGTGTTTCCGTCACCGGCCCGGCAACCGGAGATCGTGGATGAGGTAAGGATAACCGTACCGTCCGAGCGGATCGCCCCGCCGGAACCCCCGACTCCACTGCTGCCCTCGCCATAGATTGCATAACCTCCGGCACCTCCTCTTCCCGCAAAACAATTGGTGATCGTGGACGCGTTGAGGGTGACATTGCCGGCCGTATACACTGCCCCTCCCTTTCCTCCGGCACCCCCGGAACCTCCATGATAGACAGGGGCAGCGCTATCCAGGCCATTACCTCCATTACCTCCATTCCCGGCCGAACAGCCGGTGATGGCAGACGAGGATAGTGCCACCGGGCCATACGAAAAGATTGCGCCACCATCGGACCCGGCAGTGCCGATGCCGCCGTCCCCTGTGGAACTGTCGCTCCCGGAGGTCCCGTCAGGTGCATGCCCGTTTTGCAGGGTCAGGTTGTCAATGGTGAGGGATGAGGTGTCCGTGACATTGAAGATCCGACCGGCAGACTGTGCATCGATGATGGTGTCCGTCGTGCCATGGCCGTCCGCTGCCCGGAAGGTGAGGTTCTTGCCGGTGATCGGGATGCCGGACTCGCGATAGATTCCCGGGGAGAGGACGATCGTGTCCCCGTTGTTTGCACGGGCGATATTATCCTGGATCGCGGTGGCCGAGCTGTTGTCTATCGTGATGATGTTTGCCATCGCCACTGGCGCCACGAATGCGTCTATCAGCAGGAATGCCAGGACCGTGATGAATCGTCCCGTACCGTTTGAAGACATCCTCGTCATATTCTTGTCCCCGGATTTCCCGTGCCGGGCCTGTCACAGGTCCTTTTTTTAAATCCTGTCAAACAACCGGTTCCCGATATCGGGCAATGGATTTTCGGCAGGAGCTCATCGCCGGGATTTTCTTATAAGGATCTGGGAAAATAGGACTCTTAAAAAAATTGCATATCACTAGTGATTATCACTTGGGGGCCGGTTCACCGGGCGGACAAAACCAAATTGTGTCTCTCCCCGGTTTAGTCGTACTCCTTAAACAGCGCCGGGTTCTGCCGGTGGATCCACCAGCGACGGACGAGCCCCGCCCCGACTGCTATTACTGCAATCCCGCCGATGCAGGCAAGAATTGCGAGGGCTGGCATGCCCGGCGAACCTCCGGATCCTGCCGGTATAACGGTCGTTTCGGTTCTGACCGGTATCGTGGCCGGAACCGCGGTGGTCTTCACAGTCACCTGAGTATTTGCCTGTGTGACGGTTGCAGCCTGAATACTTTCCGTTGTCACCGCAGTGGCCGTAACAGAAGGAACGGTCACGGTCGCATTCACAGATGCCGTTTCGGTCCGGGCAACGACTGCAAAGTACGAGAAGCCCGGGGTTGTGGCCTCGTAATAATACGTGTCCCCGCTCTGGCGGAGAAGCGTTGTCGGCAGGGAGGTCCACAGGTTGTCATGGTTCCGCATCAGCCCGACCTGCGCCGGAGTGAGATCGTGGGCGGTAAGCCACTGCCCGTTCACGGAGAACGTAATAACACCACTACTGACCGTATCCGGGTTGATCCCCACCGGTTCGATCTCGATATACCCGATAACCGTCTGGCCGGGCGGCGAACCTCCGCTATTCGCCGGCAGGCCCACCACATTTACGGTCCCCGGGCTTTGGGAAAAGGTGAGCTGTACCGCATCCAGCGCAACCGGTGCGGAGAGACCCGGATTCTGGTTAAAGGAAAAGGTTGCCGGCTGTCCGGCAGCAATCCCGGAAACGGTTACCGCTGTGGACCCGCCGACACCCGGGCTGCCGCTGTCTCCGCCGCTGCCGGTTTCAGCCGGTAACGCCGTGGTATAGGCCTTTACGCAGATATGGCTGTTATCGACAATGTCTTTCCAGTCTACCCACCCGCTGCTGCCAAGCACATACGACTGGCCGTACTGCGAGGTGATATTACTGGTATAGTGAGAATAATTCTCTTCGACCGGGATGAAGTAATCGTATGTCGGATTGGTTACATTGACAATGACCGAGAACCGGTCCCCTGTTGTGAGAGGAATCGTGAGTCCTGATGGTATCGGTACGGTATGATAGCCCATGTCAGGAAGTGTTGTACTGAATTGGGCTGCGGGAGTGGTGTTGTCGGCCGGGCCCGATGCCGGGTTTTTGTAAATGGAAATAGTACAGGGAACGTCCAGATCCGTGGTATAAAACCCGACTGCTGCAAGGGTCCCCGGGGATGTGGCGGTAAAGAGATTGGCAAACGATCCCGTCTTTTTTGAGGTTACATAATAATCAGTCACTTCTCCATGGGTATCGTAGGAATAGAGGGTCTGGTAGTTTGACGTACTCTCGCCGCTAAACAAGGCAGTGTCCTTATAATTACCGTCCGATTGGAGGACAGAACCGAAATATTTGTCATAGTACGACATGTAGAAGTAGCCGCTGTCGCCCCAGTCGGTACCCCAGCTGTTTTTGACGATCCATGCCCCGGGCGCAGGAGCCGGAGAAGTAAAGTTTGCTGCCTCCCAGGTATCGTCCCAGCCGACAATGGTGACTGCATGACCGCCGCCGGAGGAGGGATTCTCTGCGGCTGCAGGCTCGAAATACGATGCATGGGTGGCATTGTAAAACGAACGGTCCCAGTAAAACGAGGAATACACTGCACCCCGGGTCGTCAGCGCTTTTTTCAGCCCGGCAGTATCCGACCGGCTGCTGCGCCCCGGGAAGAATACCACGTTCTGGACATGTTCCACCGGGGGATAGGTGGCAGAGATGTTGTCCCAGATTGTTCCGGACGGGTAGGGATCGGATACCTCGTTTACCGGCCCGTTCCACCGCGTCAGGTACGCCGTCGACATCCACATGTTGCCGCCGCCATCGGGGATGTCAAAGCCAAATCCGGCAAGGTTTGCCAGGTTTTTTTCAGAAAAATCCGGTGCAGGATCGGCAGGCATGAGAGAGGATTCCAGTGAGGCCATAGATGCAAATGCCCAGCATGTGCCAAAGTTGGCCTGGTCCCTGACCGGGGGTACTTTACCGGAATTCCGCAGGTCGAACGTTGCCGGGTACGCGGACGATCCGGACGCTGCCCCGAGCACGGGCATTTCCGTAACTCCCGTACGGGTGATCGGTGAAGGGATCAGGCCCAGCGGATCCGTTGCTGCCGGAGCGCGGAGGGCAGAGAGCATCAGCACCGGGTGCGGTTGCGTTTTCTGCAGATACTGGACAAATTCCGGGTTGACAGGAGCCTGCCCAAGGGTATCTCCCGTTGTTCCGGATGCGGATCCCGGTTCGGCAACCACGGCAAGAAGAAACAGAATGACGAGGACAAGCCCGGCGCGGACCGAAAATACGGTGGCCGGCATATCCTTTGTTGTTCCGGAAATGGCAGGATTTTTTTTATTCATGCAAAGTCACTTCCACCAGAAGGGAACCTCCGGGAGAACCGAGAGATTGCCGGCCCCTTAGTCGTACTCCTTAAACAGCGCCGGGTTCTGGCGCCGGATCCACCAGCGGCGAATGAGAAAAACCCCCACAGCCACAACCGCAATCCCGCCAATACCGGCAATGATCCACAGGGTCGGGAACCCCGGCGATCCGGTCATGCCGGCCGGTACGGCAGCGGTTCCCGTGGTAACCGGTGTGGATACTGTCGGGGATACCGTATTCCCGGACGCCGGGTGAGTGGCGGACGCGGTTACGGCCCGGACGGCACCGGCCGTCAGAGACGGCGATGCGATACCGGTCGCCGCTGCATTCTCGGCAGCAGTCCCGGCCCGGGATGCAATGGCAAAGTACGAGAACCCGGGGGTCGTAGCCGTGAAGTAGCACACTCCTCCGGCATCGTACTGATAGGTGGTGGGAAGTTCCACCCAGACACCGTCATGGTACCGCATCAGGACGATATCTGCCGATGTCAGGCCATGATCGGTAAGCCAGCTTTCCGAAACCGCGAACGTAATCGTGCCGGAACTGATCGATGATGGGTTCACTCCCACCGGTGAGATGGCGACAATCCCGGCAACGGTCCGGCCATTCGGGGCATGGGATGTCGAACCGGCATCGGTCACGAGCAGATCGGTGGACCCGAGGGTCTCTCCCGGAACAATGCTCACTGAGCGGATCGCATAGGAATACCCGGTGCTGCCGGCGCTGATCGGTTCGTTGACCGCAAAGGTCATCGTGCCGCCTGCCGGAGTTCCGGGGGATGTTGCCACAAACGAGGTGGCCCGGCCGGTGTCACCGGAAGTATCCGCTCCGGCGCCGCCGGTAGCAGCAGGTGTCGTGGTCACCGGCACCGTTGTTGTCGTGGTAATGGGGGATGTTGTCGGAGTAGTCACCGGGACGGCCGTGACGGTGATGTAATTCCCCTGCGTAGTGGTGTTGGAATACGACCCGTTGACCGCCGTAAGCGAGACCGAAAACGAACCGGTCTGCGTATACGTATGGACGGGGTTCTGCTCCGTGGAAGTGCCGCCGTCGCCAAACGACCACGACCAGTCCACCGGGCCGCCTTGGGACTGGTCGGTGAAGGAGACCGCAAGCGGTACGGTTCCGGTCCGGGGAACTGCGGCAAAGTTTGCAATTACCGGTTCGGAAGGAGAGGTGACCGTGATGTACCCGGGGACAGATTTGGTAGCCATTGCGGAACCGTCACAGGCAGTAAGGCTGACCGTGAAAGCCCCTGCCCGGGTATAGGTATGCGAAGGGTTCTGCTCTGATGAGGTGCTGCCATCCCCGAAATCCCAGCTCCAGGTGGTGGGGGAACCGGTGGAGGTGTCGGTAAACGCGACTGGAAGCGGGGCCTCTCCCGACAGGGGAGTACCGGTGAAATTCGCCGTGATCTGTTTGATTACGGTGAGTGTCACAGATGCATTTGTCCCCACCTGTCCGTCCGGGTTGGTGACCACCACGTTCCAGGTTCCAGCGGTGGTATGGGCCGGGACGGTCCGGACAAGCGACGTGCCAGTACCGCTGACGGCGGCGAGGGGCACATCCGACAAGCCGGCATGGATGAGCCTGACAACCGGAACACTCGTGGTATTGAAAGCCGTACCGGTGATCGTTACCTGCGCAGCGGTGGCGTTTGACACGGACGACGGGCTGATACCGGTCACCACCGGTCCAGGTTCCAGAGCGACCACCGAAAAGAAATATGCCTGGCCGGCATCGGCTGTTGCCCCGGAGGTGGCCCATGCGGCGCCAACGAGCGCAGTAGTCCCATGCAGTGCCGCCGACCACCCGAAACCATCGTACCCCGTAGCATCGGATGCATTCAGGACCTGTGTCCTGTACCACGATTCGCCATCATACTGGAAGAGATATGCCCGACCGGCAGTCGATGGAATGGTATCTCCAACATTACCGATGACGGCAATATTTCCGGACACCGCAAGGGAATTTCCAAAATAATCGCAGTCCGTTACCTCCGGAGTACTCAGGACCGCAGACTGGCTCCACGTCCCCCCCGTGTTTGTAAAAACATACGCTTTACCTGCATAGTTTTTCGATCCCACCGTAGCCCAGGGTGCCCCGATAAACGCAGTACTCCCATCTTCTGATAGCGCAACGGTATACCCAAACCAGGAATAGCCCGCCGGATCGGAAGCATTCAGGATCGCTGACTGGCTCCATGTCCCCCCGGTGTTTGTAAAAACATATGCCTGGCCGGCACTGTCTGTTGTGCCGGCACGTGCCTGGTACGCGCCGATGACCGCTGTATTCCCGGAGAGAGCCACGGAATGCCCGAAGTATGCAGATGATACCCTATCGGAAGCATTCAGGATCTGCCTCTCTGACCAGGAGCCACCGGTGTTCTGGAAGATATATGCCTGACCGGCACTGCTGCTTGCACCCGCCGTAGCCATATACGCCCCGATTAGTGCAGTAGTCCCATCTCCTGAAAGCGCCACGGACTCTCCGAAATGGCCGCTGTCCTCTGCATTCGATGCATTCAGGATTGCCACCTGGCTCCATGTCCCGCCGCTCCGGGTAAAAACATACACCTGACCGGCCCAGATATTCATCGACACATTGGCATTATTCGCACCGATAAGAGCGGTGTTCCCGTCATCGGAGATCGCGACAGCCCCGCCAAACGCATCGCTGTTAGCAGCATTTGAAGCCTGGAGAACAGCAGACCTGCTCCATATCCCGCCGTTCTTTGTGAATACATACACCTTGCCGGCCGGGGTAGTCCCGAGGGTGATAAACTCTGCACCGACAAGAGCGGTGGTTCCATCTTTTGAGAAGGCTACAGAAGTCCCGAAATTAGCATTGGCCGCCGCATTGGATGAGGCATTCAGGATCGCAGTCTGTGTCGCAAGGTACATAACAGAGATACCTTTGTGTACCGTTTTTGTCCCGGTCCCCAGTGTATTTGTTGCAGAGAGGGTAACCGAATACACCCCGGGAGTCGCATACGTGTGGACCGGGTTCTGCATTGTTGCATTGGTGGTATCCCCGTCCCCGAAGTCCCAGTTCCAGGATGTCGGCTCGTTGATCGACTGGTCGGTAAACGTGACCGTCAGCGGGACAAGTCCGGCTGCCGTATCGAAGGTGAAATCTGCTACCGGCGGGGGATCCGTTGTCGTGAAGGTAACGGATGCATTCGTCCCCTCAAGGCCATCCGGGTTGATGACCGTGACATCCCAGACTGCGGCAATGTTGTGGTTCGGTACCGATACCGTAAACGAGGTAGAGGTGAGGTTTGTTGCAGTCATCGTGATATTGGAGTAGCCGGATGCGGTCAGGTTCACGACCGGAGTACCGGCTGTGCCGTTGAACAGGGACCCGGTGATCGTCACCAGAGTTGCCGTGGCATTCGCGCCATATGCCGGGCTGATCCCGGTCAGGCGCGGGGGAGCGAGGGCCGTATACGTGACGGACGTATTCGTCCCTTCCAGACCGTCCGGGTTAATGACGGTGACACCCCAGATCCCGGCACCGATATCCTGAGGAACGGAGACGGTAAATGAAGTTGATGAGAGATTGGTCCCAGTCAGGGAGATATTGCCGTACCCGCTCCTCGTCAGGTTCACGACCGGGGCAGAGGCAGTACCAAACTGCGATCCGGTGATCGTCACGAGCGTGACCGTGGCGTTCGCGCCATATGCCGGGCTGATCCCGGTAAGACGCGGGGAGGCAAGGGCTGTATAGGTGACGGAGGCATTCGTCCCTTCCTCTCCGTCACGGTTGACAACGATCACGTTCCAGGCCCCTGCCTCAATATCTGCGGGAACTATCCGGACAAGCGCCGTACCGGTATCGCTGACAACATCAAGCGTGACATTCTGATAGTTGGTGCGGGTGAATTTCACGACCGGAGAAGCCGAAGTGTCGAAATTTGCACCGCTGACCGTCACGGTCTTTTCGGTGGCATTCAGGCCGGACGCCGGGCTGATACCAGTAACTGCCGGGCCTGCTGATGCAGACGATAACGTAAAAATATATGCCTGGCCGGTATTGCTGTTGAACTGGTAGGAGCCGATGACCGCGGTATTTCCCGAAACGGATACGGCATTCCCGAAGGTCGCACCACTCGCCGAATCCGTTGGTTCCAGGACAACGGCCTGATTCCATGCGCTCCCGGTATTTTTAAAAGCGTACGCCCTGCCTGCATTACTGTTGAATCCATAGGCCCCGATAATAGCGGTATCCCCGGAGACTGCGACAGATGTCCCGAAATAGCCGTTTGGAGACACGTCCGCAGGTTCCAGTACTGCAGCCTGGCTCCATGTACCTCCGCTGTTCGTGAAAACATATTCTTTGCCAGCGAATGTGTCGTTATATGCGCCGATAAACATGGTGTTCGCATCGTCAGAAAACCCTACAGAGGTCCCGAAAGAATAATCGTTCGAATCAGTATCTGCAGGGGTGGCAGCCGGGCTCCATGAGCCACCGCTATCAGTAAAGACACTCACATGGCCGGTAGTATCGTCACTGGGCGTGGCGATGACAACGAGGGTTCCATCGTCCGAGATAGCAACGGCATCCCCAAACATATTACCATCGGGGTCTGCATCGGTGAGAACTACAGCCTGGCTCCACGTCCCGCCGCTGTTTTTAAAGATATACGCTTTCCCGGAACCGTAGGAATATCCAACAGCGCCGAGAAGCACGGTATTCCCGTCATCTGAAATGGCTACAGAGCTCCCGAACTTATCACTTGCTGCCGCATCCGTCGCGTTCAGGATTGTCGACTGATACCAGGTGCTTCCGCTGTTTTTAAAGACATATACCTGGCCGGCAGATGTGTTCGTGCCCACGGTAGCACCCGGTGCTCCGATAACCGCGGTGTTTCCGTCCCCGGAGATTGCCAGGGATGTTCCAAAATAGGCGTTTTTTCCAGCATCCGTGGCATTGAGAATTGCAGTCTGGCTCCACGTTCCTGCACTGTTCGTGAAGACATACGCCTGGCCGGCGTAGGTGTTCGTGCCCACGCGGGCCCTGCTTGCCCCGAAAATTGCTGTATTATCGACAATCCTGACGGAGCTACCGAACCAGGCACTGGTCGCTGCATCGGATGCTGTCAGAACGGCATCCTGTGTTGCAATCCATGGATCAATAACAATCGGGTAGACTGCATCTCTGTCATCGATCTGCCATGTGAGGGTATCTGCCGAGAGGATAAGCGTTGCAGGGAGGTCCCGACTGGTCGCATCATGGGCGGCAAGCCCGCCATAGTTCATCACGGGACCGGCTGAATCAAAGAATACGAGCGACCGGCCGACAAGGACCGGGCGGAGGCTTCCTGCAAGGGAATAGTTAACAAGAAGCGTCCCGTTCCCGGAGGGGCGGGAGTCCATCGTCATCCCCTGCTCGATGCCGGCGCTGCTGCTGGTGTACCATTCAGTATATCCCGGCCGTACGATATCGATACGGTCGGCGGCGGCCCGGGTTTTCCCGGATTCTGCAACCCGAAAATTATCAGGGCGGCCGATCCCGGCCAGCTGCAGGGTAAAAGATCCGTTTGCCCCCGCGAGAACGACTTCCCCGGTGCCGGTGGCCGCAATGCCAATCTTCTGTTCGGGATTATACCGGGACCAGGTACCTCCCGGGAGCGGACGAATCGTCATAAATGACGGGGACGATGAGACAGCCTCCCGAATATCGGGCAGTGCCATACCGGATCCTGTAATCGCGATGCTGCCATCCACGGTAGTGGCGAAAGGATCCGGGCTCGCGGGTGCTGACACGCTGTCGCCCGCGGTCGTGTTTGTTGCTCCCGTCGGTACAGCAAGCAGGAATGCAAGCATCATTCCCACCCAGAACACCAGACCATCCCGTCCCGACAAACAGCGATACAATGCCAGACCTTCTATGGATTTTTCCTCACCTGCACCGGGGAAAGACGGAGGAAGGAAAGATCCTGTCGTCGAGGTCCGGCCCCGGGCTTGAGTGACGGTTTTATTCTTATGAGCAACCGGATATGTGCTTAAAAGACGTTGAAAGGAAGAATTCTTAAAAAAATCGCGAATCACTAGTGATTATCACTTACGGACCACGGCGTGCCGGCCCTTTTTTCTAGCCAGGCAGACCGTTTTACTGGTTCACGGTATTTTTCTTTTTGGGCCGGACAGACCCGGCCTCCGGAACATCCCGGAGCACCCCGGTAATTCCCGTGCAGGTACCTGCTTCGTCCTGCATGGCCATGCAGGAGAGTTCGATCCATGATTCCCGGGCCTGCGTATCCACAATCCGGAACCGGATCCCTGTTACCGCACCCTCCCTGCGGGCTGTGGCAAGAGCTGCAAGAGCTGCCTTGTGGTCTTTTGGCTCGATAAGATCCGTAAACGGCCGGCCCGTAAGCGTCTCCGGATCATACCCGTATTCCCTTACCCGGGGGCTGATGTAGGCGATCCGCCCGTCTGCATCAAGGGTAAAGATAACCGCCGGGAGGTGCTCCACGATCTCCCGGTATAACTTCCCCTCGTCCCGCAGCGCCATCTCCAGCTGTTTCTTGTCCGTGATATCCTGGCTTATCGCCATCATCCCGTGCGAGCCGTCGGGGAACTGGACCGGCATGTGCAGGATCTCGAAAAACTTGTGTGTTCCCTTAAAGTTCTCCTCCACGACAACGGTGCTTGCCTCACCGGCAACGGCTTTCTCCATTGCCTCACGGCACGCATCCACGTTGGTAACCACACCTTTGAGCGTATCCGGAAGGGAGCGGCCGATAAAATCCTCTTCTGCCATCCCGACGGTATCCGGGATCCACTTGTTGAGCTGGACAACGTTGAGGCTGCTGTCCGTGATGCAGTAGTGTTTCGAGGTATATTCCATGTAGGTGGTGACCGGGATCTGCTTTGAGAGGAAGTAGACCTTGGCGTTTCCAACGCTCTGGATATCCACAAGGCCCTGTGCGGCCATCACGTCCAGGTACCGGCCGGCCGACATGCGATTGATCCCGGTCTTCTCTGCTACCTGAAGGACATTGAGGCCCCGCGGATTCTTCATGAGAAGCTCGCGGATGATGCGGGTTTTTTCCGGGCTGGTCTTCATGATATTTCCTTATGCATACTGGATTCCGCCCCCCTCATCACCGTTTCCTTGGTGTGGAGAGACGATTTACCGTTAGTATTCCTCAGATAGTTTCCCTATCGGATGAGATAAACCCGTGACATTTCTTCCGGCATGGGACATGACGGGAGGATCCCCTTCGCGATCCGGACCACAGCCATCTCATCCCGGCACGATCACCCGGTTCATCGCAGCCGTGGCCATAAGCCAGACAAGAAACGCCCCGCCAAAACTCGGGACCGCCGGGTAACGGCCCAACAGGAATGCGAGAACGGCAAGGAAGAGCAGGGTCGGGAGCGCGAACCAGAACGCACCGACCGTGAGCTCCCGGGCAACGACCTGCCCTGCATCGGAATAGACAAAGAGGATGGCAAGCGTGGTGATGATCGGGGCGGCGACAAGGATGGCCCCATACTTCGGGTTTACGTGCTCGGCAAGGAGTGTCACCCCGGCGATAACGCCCCCGCCGACAACAAACTTCAGGGCAAGGTAGAGATAGTCCATAGACTCCTGTTGCCGTTATGACGGGATATACCCGGCCACAATTACTGCGGTACCGCCGGATGGACATGTATAAACGCGAACAGGGTGAAGTTTCACCATAGGAAACATGGTCTCTGCCCCGCCAGAGACACCCGGTGACCCCCATGCAGATCGCGTCCTGCAAGAAAACCTACCGTTACGAGACCCAGCGTGCCGTCCCGCTAAGAGAAACCCTTGCCCGCATCGAACCAAAAGTCCCCGCAGCCGGCATCACCCGGGTGGCAGACATCACCAGCCTCGACCGGATCGGGATCCCGGTCTTCTCCTGTATCCGGCCCACAGCGGAGGACGGGGCGATCACGGTATACAACGGTAAGGGCGCGACCGTAGAGGAATCGAAGATCTCCGGGATCATGGAGGGGATCGAACGCTACTCGTCCGAGATCCACGACCGTAAGGTCCGACTCGACACCTACGAGATGATCTCGCGGACTGAAACTGCGGTCGACCCCGGCGACCTCATCCTGCCGGCGGATACAGACACCGAACATGTCTTTCCCTGGGTAGAGGGATGGGATATCGCAAACAACGAACCGGTCTTTGTCCCGGCTCAGGCGGTCTTCCACCCGCTTCCCCGGAATTTCCGGCAGATCTTCCGTACCTCCACAAACGGCCTTGCCTCGGGAAACACCAGAGAGGAGGCGATCTTCCATGCCCTCTGCGAAGTGATCGAACGGGACGCCTGGTCGCTTGTAGAGGCAACAAGGGACACCGGCCCGGCAGTAACCGCCATCGACGACCCGATGCTCGCTGATATGCAGAAGAAGTTCGCCGACGCACAGGTGGACGTGATCGTGCGGGATATAACAAGCGATGTCGGCATCCCCACGATGGCAGCGGTGGCAGACGATGTACTCTTAAAAGACCCGGCGCTTCTCACCATCGGGATCGGCACCCACACGAGCGCGAGGATCGCGGTGATGCGGGCGCTCACCGAGGTGGCACAGAGCCGGCTTACCCAGATCCACGGGGCCCGCGAGGACACGGCAACCGGTCGGTCTCAAAAACCGGATGGGCTACGACCGGATGAAGCGGATCAACGGCTACTGGTTTAAGGACAACGGCACCGTTGATTACCCGACGCTCGCATCGTACGATACCGACGACTTTCGCAACCGATATCCAAAACGCCATCGAAGCCCTGAGTAAACAGGGCCTCTCCCGGGTGATCGTGGTGGACCTGACCCGGGAAGAGATCGGGGTGCCGGTAGGTCCGGGTCATTGTCCCGGGCCTCGAAGTCTATGCCATGGACCCGGAGCGGAGAGGGAGAGCGCCTGAAACATGCCAAAAACCATCGTCTTTCTCGGGCCAAGCCTTGACCGGGCAGCAGCGGAAACGATCCTCACGGCAGAGTACCGGCCGCCGGCAAAACGGGGCTGATATCCTGCGTGCCGCTGCCGAATGGGGCAGGGATCATCGTTCTCATCGACGGGGTCTTCCACCAGGAGGCGGCGGTTGCCCACCGAGAGGTGCTCGCCGCAATAAAACAGGGCATCACGGTTGTCGGGGCATCGAGCATGGGGGCGCTCCGGGCCGCCGAACTCTACACGCTCGGGATGACCGGCATCGGGAAGATCTTCGGGCTCTACCGGGACGGGAAACTCGTCTCCGACGACGAAGTTGCGCTCGTCTTTGACCCGGCATCAGGTTATGCCCTGTCAGAGCCCCTCATCAACATCCGCTGCACCTTAAAGAAAGCCGAAGCGGCGGGCATCATCACGGCCGCAGACAACGCGGCCCTGCTCGCCGCTGCAAAATCGGTCTTCTATCCCGCAGCGGACCTACAAAAAGATCGCCGCTGCCGCAGGGGATGCCATAGACCCGGAAACGCGGGAGCGGTTCCTTGCCTTTGCTGCCGCAAACCCAGCCGACCAGAAGAGGGAGGATGCGATAGCAGCGCTGGAGTATGTCCGGGACCTTTGAGAGAACGATTGGATAATCCGGTTTTCCATCCGGCTTTGCCCTGCCGCTGACACAAAAGCGCTATTACCCTCCCCCGTCAATGTATCGTAGATGCTCTTCTGGATCCTCTGGATTGCCAGCCTCACCATCGTGACCTGGGTATCCGTCAGGATCGTGAAAAAATACCCGCAGTACGGTTTTGCCGCCCTCACCGGGTTCTACATCGTGTACCTTGCCGCCGTCCAGATCATTGCCACCCGGCTCATCACGTTCAACCTCGGACCCTACATCTTTTACGCACCGGCCTCCGTCATCATCTATCCTTTCGTAGCCCAGGTCATCGACATGATAAACGAGGTGTACGGGCAGAAGATGACGCATGTCGCAATCGCGATTGCGTTTGCCACCCAGGTGATCCTCGTTATCCTCTTTTTGATGGCAGACACCCTCACCCCGGCACCGTTCTATACCCTCGAACCCGCATGGCAGGAAATATTCGGGATGAGCTTTCGGATCATCCTTGCAAGCTGGATCTCGTTTTTGATCTGCTCCAATATCGACGCTGTTGTCTTTGCAAGGATCAAGCAGCGCTACCTCAAAAAAGAGACGGATTTCCGGCACCATGGCATGCTCAACCCGTATGTATGGCTCCGGTCCAGTGCGAGCGACGCTCTCGATCTCACGCTCGATTCCGTGATCTTTGTCACTATCGCGTACCTGGGGATCATGCCCGTCCTGCCCCTCATCATCGGGCAGATCATCAGCAAAAACATCATCGGCTTCATCGACAATCCGTGGTTTGTCTGGTACAAGCACATGCTAAAGGACAAAACCGGTGCCGGGACACCTTCGGACCCGGTGCAGGGATAAACACCGATCGATACCCGAATGATTGGGTTTGGTGTTCTGCTGCTGAGGAAGAGACCTTGAAATAGTCCCTGTTTTGCGGGAAAAAAGAGGAAATTTGATTACTCCAGCTTGAGCCACACATACGCGAACCGCTGGAACGCGGTCACGTGGCCGAAGACCCCGAAGAGGAGAAGGAGCCAGCCCAGCAGGTTCAGGCCGTAGATCGTTGTGGGGTAGAGGATGAAGACGATCCCGACCACCATGATGAGCACGAGCCGGTCTGCCCGACCGAGCACGCCGCCGTAGTACCGCCCCACGCCGACCGCCTGCGCCTGCGTCCCCAGGTACGAGGACATCAAAACCCCGGTGAGGGCGAGCACCCCGATCGGCCAGGGCACGAGGACCGCTTGCGAAGATTCCGGTGATGATGAAGATGTCCGCATACCGGTCCACTGCATGGTCGAGGAAATCGCCCCGCAGGCTCTGGCTCTTGGTCTCCCGGGCAACCGCCCCGTCCATTGCATCGAAGAAGGCATTCGCGGCCACCGCAAGGACCTGCCCAGACCGTCATCTGCAAAAAGAAGAGGATGCCGGCAACAAGCGATGCGAAGAAGCGCTGCGATCGTCAGGATGTTGGGAGTGATCTTCCAGCGGATGGCGCAGCGGACGAGCGGGTCGAAATAGACCTTGACGTGGGGGCGATACTGGTCGAGCGTCATGGACTTACCTCGACAAATGCAGACCAGTCAATCGACCCGAACGATGCCGGGAGCTTCGCCCGCAAAAAACTGCTCGATAGCATCGGCACAGGCCTCCGGGCTCATGCCGGTGGTATCGATCTCGAGGATTCTCTCCGGGCCCGTACTCCGCCACGGTCTCGATCAGGCAGACATCGAGCGCCTCGGCGTCACGGTTCTCCCCGATCTTCTCCTTTGAATACCCCGGGCCACAAGCCGCTTTTCCAGCTCGTCGGGCCGCAGCCGGAGCACGACCATGCGTTCGCAGGGGAGCAGGTGGGCAAAGTGTCCCTCGACAAAGCCATCGAAGGGCACGAACTCATCTGCCATCTTATCGGTGTCGATGACCCGGGTGTCGCGGTCCGGATCGCTTCCCGAGCGCATAGGGCCCCACGATATCGGTGATGTGGACCACGGCATGGCCGCGGCGGGCAAGCTCCTCTGCAACTGTTGACTTTCCCGTCCCCGGCGTCCCGGTGATCCCGCACATCATAAGGCGTTTAACTCCCGGACCAGCCGTTCGTTCTCCCAATCGTCCCCGATACTCACCCGGATATAATGATCGGCAAGGCCCGTAAAACTTCTGCACGAGCGCACGAGGACGTTCTTTTCGGCGAGTTTTTCCACGACATCGTCGCTCTTGTGCGGCGCCACATCTATCATGACAAAGTTGGCATCGGACGGCAGCACGGGATACTTCAGTTCCGAAGCCAGCCGCTCCCGCCATGCCGTTACCTGCGTGACATAACGGGCCTACATGCTCCCGATCCGTCAGGGCCGCTGCCTGCCGCTGCTGCCGATACCGCGTTCACCGTAAACGGCGTTCCCTGCCCGGGTATAATACTGCTGGAGCCAGGCCGGCACAAACGCAGTACCCGATCCGGAGGCCGGCAAGCGAGTACACTTTCGAGAACGTCCGGCCGATGACCAGGTTCTCGTACTTTCCTCAGTAAGGGGAAGATAGTCGATCCCCGAGAACTCGACATACGCGTTGTCCAGGAAGAGGACACCGTCGATCTCATCGAGCACCCGTTCCACGTCACCGGTGCTGGTGGCGTTCCCGGTCGGGTTGTTCGGGGTGCAGAGCACTACGATCTTCGCGTCTTTGCCGGCCTTATGAGTGCATCCGTGTCCACCGAGAAGTCCGCCCGACGCGGGACGGGGACGACCTTTGCTCCCTGGGCCCTGTGCGGCAAGCCCGTAGAAGGAGAACGTCGGGGTCGAGATGACGACGGTGTCGCCCGGGATCGACGAGCGTCCGCATCAGGGTCTCGATCACCCCGTCCATGCCGACACCGGCGACAAAGGTGTAGTCCCCGTAGTGCGCCTTTAAGGCCGATACGAGCTACGTCCACCCGTTCGTCGGGGTAACGGTTCGCGGTGAGAACCGCTTCCTGCTGCTGCCTTTACCGCTGCCGGCGACGGACCCTCGGGGTTCTCGTTGCTGGCAAGGCGGGCGATACGCTCATCGCCCGCACCGTGTGTACGGCTTCCCGCCTTCTTTGCGAAAACATATCCGCCCTGCTTATAGCACGACCTTACCAAGCGCTCCATCGATCACCTTCACCGCCCGGTCGATCTCGGCGTCCGAGATGACAAGGGGCGGGACAAGCCGGAGGTTCCCGTCTGCGGCGCAGTTCACGATTCACGCCGTTTTTGAGGCACTCTGCCTGGACCTCGGGACATTTCTCCCCAACCGAGATCCCGATCATCAGGCCGCGGACCCGGGGGTTGTACTTTGCAAGGCCTTTACGGAACCGCTCGCCCTTGCGGGCGACATCAGGGAGGATCCCTTCGAGTACCCGGATCGTGGCAAGCCCTGCGGCACAGGCAAGGGGCCCGCCGGCAAACGTGCTCCCGTGCTCGCCTTTCTGGAATTCAAGGCCAGTCGCGGGCGACAAGGGCGCCCATGGGAAAGCCGCTCGCAATTCCTTTTGCAAGAGTCACGATATCGGGCTCTGCCTTCGTGTGCCGGACCGCCAGCCACTTTCCCGTCCGGCCCATGCCGGTCTGGACCTCGTCGACGATCATAAGCGCTCCCGCCTTATCGCAGATCTCGCGGACGCCTTCAAGGAACCCGTCGGGGGGAATGATCACACCTGCCTCACCCTGGATGGGTTCGACGATGACCGCGGCAGTGTCGCTGTCGACCTGCCTTTTTCGTGGCTTCAAGGTTCCCGTACTCTACGAAGGTGGCGGGGAGTCCGAGAGGCTCGAAGGGCTCGCGGGCGGCAGGGCTTATGGGTCACCGCAAGCGACCCGATGGTCCTGCCGTGGAAGCCGTGGGTGAACGCAACGAACTTCTTCTTTTTGGTCCTGACCCGGGCGAGTTTTAAGGCCCCGTCGCTTGCCTCGGCTCCCGAGTTTGCGAAGAACGCCTTTTTCATACCCGTGATCTCCACGATCTTCTTTGCCATCTCTCCCTGGTGGGGGACGTAGTAAAGGTTGGAGCAGTGGATGAGCTCGTGCGCCTGCTCGCAGATCGCCGCGACAACGGTCGGATTGCAGTGCCCGGTGCTGCAGACCGCGATCCCTGCAACGAGATCGAGATATTCCTTCCCCTCGCCGTCCCAGACGGTCGAACCCTTCCCCCGGACAATCGCCATGCTCCGCGAGAACGCGGGCATGTAATACGCATCGTCAAGCGCTTTGTACTGCGCAGTTATACCGGAATTTTTCATGATATCACGCTTATTGGATAATTTTCTTTTTTTCCTGATCTTTTCCTGCACTTCCCCGTTCGCACAAGGGGAAGGTAACCGATCATTCGTACTCGATCGTTGCCGGCGGCTTCGGGGTGACGTCGTACACCACTCGGGAAACGCTCGGGATCTCGGCGGTGATTCTCGACCCGATCTTCACCAGCTCGGCAAATGGGATCTCGAGCGGATCGGCGGTCATCCCGTCCCGGGAGTTCACGGCCCGGACCGCAACGATCCAGCCGAGAATCCGGTTGTCGCCCTTGACCCCGGTCCCGAGGCCGATGAGCGCCGCAAAGCACTGCCACGGACGGTACTTCTCCACGATCTCGGACTCGGCGATCCAGTTCGCCTCCCGTACGACCTCGACCTTCTCTTTTGTTACCTCGCCGAGGAATCCGGACAGCAAGTCCCGGGCCCGGGAACGGCATCCGGTGCTGGATCTCCGGGCGGCAGGCCGAGCGCCCCGGCAACCTCTCTTACCTTCATCCTTATAGAGGTCTCTTATCGGCTCGATGACTTTCGTAAACGCCGTATGGAGCGGCATGCCCCCGACGTTGTGGTGGCTCTTGATGCCCCCTTCGCTCTCGATCCGGTCCGGGTAGATGGTACCCTGCAAAAGACAGGTCGGCACCCGACTTCTTTGCCTCGCGCTCGAAGACCCGGATGAACTTCTCGCCGATTCGCCTTGCGCTTCTTCTCGGGATCGGTGATCCCGGCGAGTGCTGCAATAAACTCGTCACCTGCATCGACTACCTGGAGCCGGATATTCCCGAACACCGTTTGTATCCGTTCGGTCTCGCCTTTCCGCATCAGGCCGGTAGTCGATGTAGATCGGGATCAGGTTGTCGCCGATGGCACGGGCGGCAAGAGCTGCACAGACCGAGCTGTCAACGCCTCCCGAGAGGGCCATCACGACCTTCTCGTTTCCGGCCTCCTTTTTGATCTCCTCGATTGCCTGTGCAATGAACTTCTCTGTTTTTACCATGACTCTTGCCTGCCTATTTTGTCCGCTTGTTTGCCCGGCATGCCTCGACAAAACCGAGGTACGGCGGCGACGGCCGGGTGGGCCGGGACTTGAACTCGGGATGGAACTGCGTTGCAAAGAAGAACGGGTGGCCCGGGAGCTCCAGGCACTCCATCCGGTTCTTGTTCGTTGCCGAGAAAACGAGCCCGGCCTTTTCGAGCTTCTCGATATAGTGCGGGTTCACCTCGTACCGGTGCCGGTGCCGTTCTAACGATCTGCTGCTGGCCGTAGAGCTTCATCGCAAGGGTGCCGTCGCGGATATCGGAGGTATAGTCCCCGAGGCGCATCGTCCCGCCAAGCTCGGTCACATCCTCCTGCTCGGGGAGGAGTGCGAATACATGGACTGCCCTCGCCAAACTCTTCGCTCGTCGCGTCCTCGAATCCCGCACTTGTGCCGGGCAAACTCGATCGTTGCGAGCTGGAACCCGAGGCAGAGGCCCAAGAAGGGCACCTTGTTCTCCCGGGCAAACTGGATCGCATCGATCTTGCCCTTCGATCCCCCGCTTCCCGAAGCCGCCGGGGATCAGGATGCCATCGTAGTCCTTGAGCGAACAGTGTTCGTACCGCTCGGCATCGAGCCAGACGATCTTCACCTCGGTAGAAAGAGCCCGTCCCGCGTGCTTGAGCGCTTCCTTGATGCTGATGTACACGTCCTCGATCCCGTACTTACTCACGATCCCGACCGTAACCCGGCTCGTGTATTCCTTTGTCACCGAGCCGGTACCACGAGGGATCGGTCTCCCGCTTTTCGAGGCCAAGGTGGGTGGAGAGGACATCGGCAATACCCTCCTTTTCCATCTCCATGGGAACCTCGTAGGTGTCGCGTGCGGTCGCGGCCGAGATAACCGCGCTGATGGGAAGATCGCAGAAGGCCGAGATCTTGCGCTTTGGTGTTTGACCCGACCACCCGCTCGCTCCGGCAGACGATAATGTCCGCATGGAGCCCGAGCTCCCGGAGCGCCTTGACCGAGTGCTGGGTGGGCTTGGTCTTTAAGTCCCCCATCGCGTCCTCGGGGACAAGGGTCACGTGGATGAGGACATAGTCGCACTCGTCAAGCTCGCCCCGCATCTGCCTGACTGCTTCCAGGAACGGCATGCTCTCGATATCGCCGACCGTTCCCCCGACTTCGACAAGGCAGATATCGGCCAGTCGTGCCGTCAGGGAACTCCTCTTCGGCTGCATTTCTGATGCAGGCCTTGATCTGGTCCGTGATATGGGGGATAATCTGGACGGTCTCGCCCAGGAAATCGCCGCGGCGCTCTTTTTCGATCACCGTGCGGTAAACCTTCCCGGTCGTGATATTGTGGGAATGACGTGAGCTCGATATCGAGGAACCGCTCGTAGTTCCCGAGGTCGAGGTCGACTTCTCCCCCGTCCTTTAAGACAAAGACCTCGCCGTGCTGGGCCGGGTTCATGGTCCCGGCATCGATATTGAGGTACGGGTCGATCTTGACTGCCGTGACCCGGTACCCACGGTTTTTCAGGATCCTTCCCACTGAAGCAGCCGTTATTCCTTTCCCAAGGCCGCTCATCACACCGCCGGTGACAAAAATATACTTCACGTGCTTCCCCCGCTGCTTACATTTTCGCCCCGATTCCTATTATTACTATCTTACGACGGGATGGACCGGGGGCGGGTGAGAAGATTGATGAAAGGAAAGCACCCATGTACCCGGTATGACACGAGGACAGATCTCATGTGTTGCCGTCCTGTTCCTGGCATGCCTGCTGGCAATCGTGCCGGCCGCTGCCGCTGAAAACACGACGGTCCACGATGCAGCCACGCAGTACTATAACACGGGCACCCAGCTCCTCTCGGGTGGCGATTATGCCGGGGCAATCCAGCAGTACGACCATGGCGCTCGCCTCGAATACGTCCATGATAAAGGTCAGCGATGCGCTCCTCTATACGTACCAGAACAAGGCCTACGCCCTGATCCAGCTCGGGAACTACACGGATGCGATCGTAACGCTCAATACCGGCCTTGCCGAGTACCCGAAGGACACGATGCTCTGGAACAATAAGGGCTATGCCCAGTACAGCCTCGGGAACTACAAAGGACGCGGTCGATTCCTATAACCAGGCACTCGCAATCGACGGGAACTATACCGGTGCCCTGATCAACAAGGGCGATGCCCTGGTAAAGATGGAGAACTTCCAGGACGCCGCAGTTGCGTACCAGGCTGCCCTGACCACGAATCCCAATGACAAGGATACCGCGGCAAAACTGGCAGCGGCACAGAAGTCTGCCGCTTCTTCCACGCAGACTACCCTCGTCGTACTTGTCGTTATCCTGATCGTTGTGGCTGCCGGTGTCGCCTACTATGTGACCCGGAAGGGGAACAAGAACGATAAAAAGGCTGACAAGGCGCCGGACAAAAAGGACGACCCAAAGAAGAACAAAAAATAACTTTTTTGAGGATTTTTTTTATTTACAGGCAGTTATCACAAACGAGGCCGTGGTCTTCGAGAGCAGGGTCTTTTCGGCATTGTCTATCCTGACTTCTCCTTCGCAGAACGCGACCCGCCGCCCTTTCCGGACTACGCGGCCTTCGGCAACGATCGTGCCCTCCCGGACACCCTTGATAAAACTGGTGGACTCCGAGATGGTCGCAATTCCCTCGGTTTCTTCGAGCATCGGGTAGAGGGCAAGGGCCATCGCCTCGTCTGCAAGTGCCACAAGCATCCCGCCCTGCAGCCAGCCCACGCCGTTGAGCATGTCGGGCCGTACCGCCATCTTTAAGACCGCACGGCCTTCCTCCGTGCTGACGACATCGATACCGGTGAGGCCAAAGAAAGGATTGGCATATTTCCCGCTTTTTCTGATATTAGTCAAGATATGTCATGGTGTTCCGGCAGGAATGTCTGGGAGGAAGGGGCATTAAGGTTGTCCCTTGGGAACCTAGCGGGCTGCAACCGTAGAGGACCGGCAGTAGTACCGGATCGGCTCCGGGCGGTAAAACCGGTATCATAACAGGCAGTTCAATAAAAAATTAGAAAAACCGGTTGTCACATTACCATGCGATATTCGCATGTACATGTGATTATCACATTGCAATGTGATAAAAAAATCCCCGCTCACGCCGGATGGCCGGGCCGGAGGGGGGTGGGGGGTCCCCGTATCTAAAAAACGGTCGGGCCGGCCAATTTTTTACATGCGGGGGAGGGTGCCCCCCACCCCCCGACTCACTTGCGAAACCCGGAATGGAAAAGGAAAAACCGGACAGTTTCACGATACACCCTACCTTAAAATACCGGCATCCCCAACACAACGATCTATGGCCGATGAAGAGATCAAAAACATGCTCGCCGACCTCATCTGGCTCGACGCGCTGATCGCAACCGAACTTATCCAGGTAACCGAGAATACCTCCGCCATCCTGCGCAAATCCCCGCCACCCGAGACCGTGCATAAAGGACCATCACGACCTCCGGATGACCGCGCTTGCCATTGCGGAAAAATACAAAAAAGAGACGGCTCTCGCCCGGCACCTCACAAAACACCAGTAATATTATTGGCGACCTCTCCCCAACAGTACAGGACTGGTTTTTTGCCGGGCCGGGAATACCCCGTACGTGGCCGACGGCAAAAACAGGCAGCGGTACTGTCCTGCCATGACGACATCCCCCACACCAAGGTACAGCCTTGTCATCCCGGCGTATAACGAGGAGAAACGGATAGCAGGGCTCTTTGATGCCATCACCTCGTTTGACGGGGAGCTTATCGTTGTCTGCGACGGAAGCGACCGTACGGCGGACGTGGTCGACAAAATCGCCAAAGGACGGCCCGATCTCCAGATTCGCTGCCTCCGTTTCTCCGCAAGACTAGGGAAAGGCGGGGGAGTGATCGCCGGGCTCCGGGCCGCACAGGCCCCGCTCGTGGGGTACGCGGATGCCGACGGTTCGACCGGCATTGACGAGATGGTGCGCCTGTTTAGCCACCTCGGGGACGCAGACGCAGCGATCGGGTCACGATGGATCGAAGGTTCGGCACTTGCGATCCGTCAGAGCTGGATGCGCCGGGTCGAAAGCCGTTGTTTTAACCTGATCATCCGGCTGCTCTTCGGGCTCTCGTTCCACGATACGCAGTGCGGGGCGAAAGTCTTTAAAAAATCCGCAGTCGATGCTGTATTACCTCACCTCAGGGCGCAGGGCTTCGAATTCGACGTCGAACTTCTCTGGCGCCTGGCCCGTGCCGGCAGCCGGATCGAGGAGGTTCCCATAGCATGGCAGAACAAGGGCGATTCCCGGGTAAAAAAATCGGACATGCTCCGGATGCTCGCGGGGCTGCTCCGGGTCCGGTTCGCCCCGGGCGCGCCATGAATACGGCGGAAGACGACCGCATAAAAGACGCCTTCCGGCTCTACAACGAGGGAAAACACCAGGAATCGCTCGACTGCTGCAACCGGCTTATGGAGACCGCCCGCGAACCGGCTCTCGAAGTCCTTGCGGCGACAAACCTCTTCTGCTTACAAAAATACGAGGATGCAGAGGTGTACTTCCGCGATCTCGCCCGGAAGATGCCCGGGTCCTCGCACGTCCACAGTTACCTCGCAAAAGTGCTCGAAGAGCGGGGTGATGAAGGCGCCTATGCCGAATATGCCGAAGCGGTCCGGCTCGATCCCGACAACCCGGACGCCCTGCGCAGTTACGCCGCGATCCTCCTCGCACGAAACGACGAACGCGGGGCGCTGCCGGTCTTACAACGGCTCTGTGTTCGGGGGAACCGGCCGGACGACCGCGACCGCCTTGCCGGAGCCCTCGTCCGCTCCGGGTATGCAGCTGATGCGTGTTCGCTCTACGAGACCCCCGGTGCTCCTGTAATTCGTTCGGCGGAATACGCCCGCGCCCTCCGTGCTGCGCACCGGCCAAAGGAGGCCGCTGACGTCGCGCTGGCGCTCTACGAGGAACGCCGCGACCCGGCACTCCTTCAGGAATACCTCGCAGCACTTGCAGAGGCAGATCCCAACGGTGCACCGGCTGCATATGCATCGTCCTGCAAGGACTCCACCGTTCCCGGACTCTGGGAAGACTATGTCCTTCTCCTCATGGCCCGGGGTGATTTCTTTTCGGCGCTTGCCGGGGCAAAACGGCTTGTCTCCCTCGATAACCGGCCGGAACACCGGCTTATTCTCTGCGAGGTCTATGCTGCGCTCGGCGATCGGGTAAACGCAGACGCCGCCTACGAAGCGCTGGCGCGGGAGGGGATCGCAACCCCCTTTGAGGCCGGGACGCTCCGCATTGTGATCCGAACCTATGCCAGCTACCTCTTCAGAGGGGGGATAACCGACAGTGCAAAAGACCGCTTCCTCTCCCTTGTCACTACTGATGCAAATGTTATCTGCCTTATCGAGATCGCACGGATGTACCGTGCTGCCGGGGATGAGGCTGAGGCCCGGGCGTGGTACTACCGTGCATACCGTGCAGACTTCCTCAACGGCGGGCTCCCGTATGCGCTCTTCCTCGCGGACTCCGGGGACGACCGGGAGAGCGAAAAAGTGCTCCTCCACATCCTCGCAAACGTCAGGAAATTTTCCGACCTTGCCCGGGTCGCCGGCGCAATCGCGGGAACAAAAACCCTGCTCTCAAAGATGAAGCGGCTGGATAACGAACTGGTGCGCCGGCTCGAGGAACGCCGGGCCCTGCTCGGGACTGCGGAGCGGGAATGCCTTGCCGCGGCATACCTTGCGCAGGCAGAAAGTGCGTTGGAGCAGGAGAACTTTGCCTCCTGTATGGAAGGCTGCCTGCGGGGTATCGACGTACTGCCGCCCCACGCTGCCCTCTGCCGCCCGGAGGAGTTTCTCTCCCTTGTGCAGCGCTGCAAGGAGCAGATGCCGGCAGACTGCCCTGCCTTTGCGGGTCAGATAAACGACAGCCCCCGCGAAGCGCCCCGGCAGACTGTTGCGGGACTCGCCGACCGGCTTGCCCTCACGGAAAAGGAGTCCGCGATCCTCGCGTTCCTTGCCACCCACCGCAGGGCAAACGAGGCCGACCTGCGCCGGCTGACCGGATCGAGGCGGGCGGCGGCGCTGGTAAACAGCCTGATCCGCAAAGGGGCGGCACAGGGAATTATGCTCGTGGAAAAGAAAGGTATGGGTGCGGAAGGGGAATCCTATGAGTACTGCGGAGCCTGAAGGAACAAACCGCCGGCGCCACGAGAGTCTTGCCATAATGAATGCCCTCCGGCGGGGAACGGTACCGGCAGCCGGTTTATCGAGGATAGCGGTCGGCCTCGAATTGGAAGAAGGGGTGATCGCACGACAGCTCGATTTTGTCGCCGACGGCGGCGGCGATCTCAAGTTCGTCAGGGGGGACTACGGGGCGGGAAAGACCTTCTTTGTCGCCCGAGCCCTCGAAACTGCGGCAGAAAAAGGATTTGTGACCGCCCACATCTTCATCTCCCCGACAGCCTCGCTCTCCAAGCCCAAGGTCCTCTACCAGCAGGTCTGCGCCGCGCTCCGGACCGCAGAGACCGATCACGCCGGTAAAAACGGTCATCGACAACTGGCTCTTTGCCATCGAAGAACGGCTCGTCTCCGCTGCCGGAACCATGGACGATGCAGCCCTCGGGGAGGCGGCGGAAAAGGAGATCGAATCCTCCCTTGCCCGGATCAGCGAGAAAAATACCGGTCTTTCTGCCGCCCTGCGCACCTATTATAGGGCCAGTAACGCCGGCGACTATCCCACGGCGCAGGCTGCAATCGGCTGGATCGCGGGAGAGCCCACGGTAGGCCGGGACTTCCGGCAGAAAGCGGGGATCCGGGGTGACGTGGACGATGCAACGGCGTTTCTTTTCCTTGCAGGCCTTGTCGAGATCGTCCGCGGCGCGGGGTACCGCGGGCTTGCCATTGCCATCGACGAACTGGAGATCACGCAGGGGCTCCAGCGGAACCAGAGGGAGAAAGAGTTACCAGACGCTCGCCCGGATCATCGATGCGCTCGACGGGGGCCGGATGCCGTACTGCTTACTTCCTCTTCACCGGCACCTCCTGCATTTTTCGACAGTTCCCGCGGCATCCGCTCGGTGACTCCCCTCTACGACCGGATCAGCGTCAGCGGGGACGGCACGTTCAAAAACCCCCGCCAGCCCCAGATCCAGCTCGCCCGGTTCGATACCGCGAAACTGGAGCTCGTGGCCCTCAAGGTCTGCGAAGTATACTCGGAAGGCCTACCGCGAAGTCGACCGCGAGCGGGTCTCCCACCGCTTTATCCGGGCGATGATAAAAAAGATCACCGGCCGGTTCGGGGGCCGGGTCGATATCATCCCGCGGATCTTCTTAAAGGAGTTCGTCGACGTGCTGGACAAGTGCGAGCTCTACGACGATTTCAACCCGTCGGACGGGTACGAGTTCGAGACCGATCACCTCAAGGGGGACCTCAAAGCCGAAGAAGAGGCCGGTAATGGTCATGGAATTTTAGCTGATAAAAGGTGATACCATTTTATCCCTGTAAGCAGGAATGATTATGATATGCGTGGGGCAGTCTGTCTGCCGGCTGTAATGGCCGTGCTCTTTTTCCTGATCGTTATTCCTGCGACAGCCCAGCCTGTCTCTATCAGCGCGTCGCCGTCGGTTGTTCATCTCGGGGATACCGTCCTCCTCTCCGGGAACGTCTCCGGGATCCACACCATCGCCGTCTACCTCTTTTTGACAGGCCCGGATCTCGACTCCCGGGGAGTGACCCTGGAAAACGTAAACGTCCCGGCCGGACGGGGACTGTTCACCACCGCCCCGGTCAACATGGATGACGGGACCTGGCAGTACCCCTGGGATACTTCGGTGATCCTCGGGAACCTCAACCCGGGGACGTACACGGTCTTTGTCGTCACGGCCCCGGTCGACCATGAAAGGTTCAGCTACCGGGCCGTATGCGGCAACAAAGATCACTATCGAACCGGCACAGACCGAAGCGACGCCGATCCCGCTCTCCCCGTGGAGCGCGATCCTGGCCATTACGATAACCGCAGGTGCGGAGCAGTTTTCCTTTCCCGGCAGAACAAACGCGGATAAAAAAACGATAAAAACCTAAGAAACCGGGACAGGTCCCGGCCCCGTTTTTAGTTCTTTGGAGAACCGGTGCGGCCGCCCTTCTTATCCTGCCGCCGGACCCGGACCGATGCCGCATGGGCGAAAAGTCCTTCGGCAGTAGGCAAGGGTTTCGATAATATCCCCGATACTTTCGAGACCTTCGCGGGAGAGGATCTGGACCGACGAGGTCTTGCAGAAGTGGTGGACATCGAGACCCGAGTACTGCCGGGCGTATCCTGCCGTGGGCAGGACGTGGTTTGTGCCGGACGCATAATCCCCGCAGGCGACCGGGGTATAGGGCCCGACAAAGATCGCACCCGCGTTCCTGATACCGGAGAGCACCGGGAGGGGATCGGTCACCTGGATGGAGAGGTGTTCGGCGGCAACGGTGTTTGCAATCGCCACCGCTTCCCGGAGATCGCCGGCAACGACATATCCTGAGTTCTCCAGTGCCTTTGCGATGATCTCTTTCCTTTGGGCCGATCCGGCCTGTTTTTTCACTTCCTCGCCAATGGCACGGGAGATCTTTTCCGAGGTGGCAATAAGGAGGCAGGCTGCGTTCGGGTCGTGCTCTGCCTGGGCGATGATGTCGGCAGCAACATAGGCAGGGACCGCATTGTCGTCGGCTATGACCGCGATCTCGCTCGGTCCCGCCGGGAAATCGATCTCGGCATATTCGCGGAGCATCATCTTTGCCGCGGTTACGTAGACGTTCCCGGGCCCGACGATCTTCTCCACCGGCTCGATGGTCTCAGTCCCGAGAGCCATTGCGGCTAATTGCCTGTGCCCCGCCGCACTGGTAGATCTCGTCCACCCCCGCGATATCGAGGGCGACAAGCGTGAGCGGCTGGATGGGCGGCGGCGAACAGCAGCAGATCTCCGCTACTCCGGCGATCCGGGCCGGGACGGTGCACATGAGCGCCGTGGAGGGATAGGCAGCGCGGCCTCCCGGGATATATGCACCGATCCGCGAGAGCGGGGTGGTCTTGACCCCGAGCGTGATACCGGGTTCCGTCTCACTGAGCCAGAGCCCACGCGGCAGCTGGAGTTCGTGGAACCGGCTGATCCGGGCCTCGGCTTCCACCAGGCTCTCGGTCACCTTCGGGTCGACCTTCTCGTACGCGGCTTCCCGGGCCTCCTCGTCTACTGCGACAGAGTCCAGGTGCACCTTGTCGAACTTTTCCGCAAGTCCGATAAGGGCCTTATCGCCGCCGTCCCTGACCTGCCCGATAATCCCTTCAACGGTCTCCTTTACCGCACCGAGCCGGGATGTGCGCCGGGCCATCCAGGTTTCGATATCAACCGCCTGCCACATAGCAGGAAAAATCGGCGGGATAGGTTGTTAAGGTTTCGTTTGCGAAAAACAAGCGATTTATGGGCGGGTTATGAGGCCGGGCCGTCATGTACGGCTTTTGGCCGGAATTTCCCGAACACGTACACGAGCACCATGCCGACAATGAATGCTACCGTCATGGAGAAGAACAGGGCGAGCAGGCCGATGATACCGGTGATGACAAAGGAGTCGGTCTTGAGGCTGTGCCTCCCCATCTCGACCCCGACAAAGACCAAAAGCGCCCCCAGCACCCCGACCGCCACGATGGAAAGTACCTGGGGGGAGGTAAAGAAGAGCGCGAGGACAATGAAGATGACACCCGCAATGATGCTCGCCCCGCCGGTCCGGGCCCCGTAGCGGTACTGGCCGGCAAGGCCCCCGGCACCGTGGCACATGGGAAACCCGCCGAAGGGCACCGACGTGATGTTCATGAGGCCGATGGTCGTGGAGAGCCTCTTTGGCGGGACATCCTTCTTGAAAAGGTCCTGGGTCAACAGGGAGGTCGCGAGGATCGCGTTTGCAATCGTCAGCACGACCTGCGGCAGGACGAGCGTCGAGAGAGCCGACGGGAAATCGGATGCGAGCGGGATCACGAGCTGCGGCGGCGGGATCAGGCTCGTGGGGGGGATGCCGTGCAGGATGATCCCGCCAACGACACCGACCGCAATAACGCAGATCGAGGAAAGGTCGGGCACGTGGCGGTAATGGACGAGGAGGAGGAATGCAAGGATGATGACCAGCCCGAGAATAAAGAAGAAGGAGTCCTTTATTACGAAATCTGCCGACGCCTTGAAGAGAAGAAGGGCAAGACCGAGCTGGATGCCCCGCACCACGCTCTCCGGCACGTACTTCGCGATGATGGCAAAAAACCTGCCATAGCCGAGAATCAGGAAGAGTATGCCGAGGATGATCCCTGCCGCAGCTATTTCGCCGCTCCCGATACTTCCCGAGATCACGATCACGGCGATCGCTTTCATCGGTTCGAGCGGGATCGGCAGCCGGTAGTAGAGGCCGGTGAGAATGAACCAGATCCCGAAAAAGAGCAGGATATACCGGGGATTGACATCGGAGACAAGGGCGAACGGCAAGGATGAGGGGAATGATCGTTCCGAAATCGCCAAGGGACCCCGCAAATTCCGAAAGGGTGAATTTTCAACGGGGGTAGGGTCTCATTTGCCACGATTGTTTACCTGCCCGGTTGTGTACGGGTACGTGTTTTTCCCCTTTAATGATCTTTTCGATAGGAACACAGGTGCATAAAACGGATTCAATATATTTATCTGTCTCCTGCCTAACAGTCAATGGGGTGCATATTTGACAGACCTGATAACGGATCTGCTGATCTATATCGGTTTTGGGGTTATCACATTCTCGATCGGGATGATCGTCGGGTACCAGCTCCTGAACCACTATTACGGGAAACGGTTCATGGTAATTGCGCAGCAGTGTTCGGAGGCCGATTCCGTGGTTCCGATCGTTGACGAACTCATAAAGGAGACCTTAAAAAAATAAGGAGGATGACGTATGGCAGATATTGCAAGTTATTACCTGATCGGTGTTACGTGCCTCTGTTTTGGCCTGATCGTGAGTTTCCAGATCTCCCATATCAAATACTGTAAGAAGCTCGCAGTCCTGGTACGGCGTTCCATCTCGACAAAGACCATAGCCCCGGTCCTCGCAGAATACGAGGCCATGAAACCCAAGAAATAACTATTAAATCCCTTTTTTACCTGCCTTCCCCGGATGTTCCGATGAAAGCAGGTTAATACCACCGGCACGTAAAGGTACGGCAGAATGCGGTGCACTATCCTTGCAAGCGGGAGTAAGGGCAACTGTACCTATATCGAAGGCGCCGAAGGCGCACTCCTCATCGATGCGGGCCTGAGCGCAAAAGAGACCTTTGCCCGGATGGCACAGGCCGGGTGCACTCCCGACGCGATCGAAGCCATTGTCGTGACCCACGAGCACGGCGACCATGTCAGGGGGCTCGATGTGCTTGCCCGGAAACTTTCCTGCCCGGTCTATGCAACGCAGGGGACGCTTGCCGATTTCCTCTGCCACCGACGCACGTCGGATAAGCCGCTGGAGACCCGGGTCTGCCGGTACAACGAAGCCTTCACAGTCGCGGGAATGACGCTTACCCCGTTTGCCACTTCCCACGATGCGGCCGAGCCCTGCGGGTTTACCGTAAACGACGATGGCGTCACCCTCGGGTACTGTACGGATACCGGGATCGTTACCGCTAGCATGTTCGCCCGCCTCAAACCATGCGACGGCCTCGTCCTCGAAAGCAACCACTGCCCCGACATGCTCGCACACGGCCCGTACCCGGAGTCCCTGAAACGGAGGATACGCTCCGATCACGGTCATCTCTCGAATCCTGCAGGCGGCGGCAGTGCTGCGGCAGCTGGGAAGGGATGCGCCCCCGGTTATTCTCTCGCACTTGAGCGAGATCAACAATACACCGGATAAGGCCCGTGCGAGCGCCCGCGACGGCCTCGGGCTCTTTTTCGAGGACACCGGGCTGATCGTCGCCTCCCAGGCAGGGACGACACCAGTGTCCCGGCAGGAACTCCGGCTCTGATAGAAAAGACTATTTTTTAAGGCCCGGGAAAGGGCGTCTTCGAGTTCCTTGAAACCGTAGGGTTTTACCAGCGCGGATACAAACCCGTTCGCGGCAAATCCCGTGACAAGGGGATGGGTGGCGTACCCGCTGGAGACAACAGCCCGTACCTGCGGGTTGATGTTCCTGAGAAGCGGCAGGGTCTCCCCGGCCCCTTTTCCCCCGGGAACGGTGATGTCGAGGATGACTGCGTCGAACGGGGAGCCGGTCTCTCTTGCAGTCCTGTACCGGGAGACTGCCAGATCGCCGTTCTCCGCCACCGTAACTTCGTGGCCGAGGAAGGTGAGCATGTCGCTTGTTGCAGAAAGGATGGCCTCTTCGTCGTCCATAAGAAGGATCCGGTACCGGGCCGCCGGTCTCTTTTTGTATTCCTGATCTGCGGCTTTCCGGCCGGTTTTCTTTGCCCCTGCTGACAATGTGGCATCCGCTGTCCCGACCGATGCGAGGAGCTGGCGCGAGTGGTCGCGCGCCCGGAGCACACTCCTTTCCGCGTTGTCGAGATGGCCCAGCACCTGCTCCTTATGGGGGCACGAACGGCGGGAAAGCTGGATGTTTGCAAGGGCAGAACTGAGCATGTTGTTGATATCGTGGGCGATCCTCTGTACCCCCGGGATCGGCACCGGTTCCCGTCCGTGCATGCAGCGCGATCACTGCCCTGGTAACCTCACGGAACTGGCGGGGACCGAATGGGCGCACCAGGCACCCGTACGGGACGACCGCGCTCCTGCCAAAATCAGGGACGGCGGCATCGGACGGGGCAACGAGGACAACGGGAATGCCGCAGCCGGCCTGGATCTTCTTTATCGCTCCCCGGATTGCCTGACTGCTGCCGAGCCGGGCGTCCATCAGCACGAGCGCCGGGCGCTCTTTGCCTGCACGGGCAACCGCCTCTTTTACCGATGCTGCCCGGGCTGCCCACCCGGTAACCGGCCTTCCCTGCTTCGGCCGCAAGTGCGTCCGCTAACTGCGGTATCTGCTGCGGCAACCAGAACCTGAACTTGCGCTGCCATTACTATCCCTCCCGGATTATCCGTATGCCCGGTATGATAAAAGATGCCGTCATTTCTCTTTCCTCCATCACGTTCCTTCGATCTTAAGCAGTTTCATGCAGTACTGATCGATGGCATCGAACATCGCCTTCTTTGCCCGTTTTACCTTTCTGGTATCATCAGACTGGAAGTCGTGCCCCACGTACTCGAGCAGCGTCACGAAGTAATGGTGGGGGCCGACACGCTTTTTGATCTCGTCCATGCAGGCGGATGCCTCGACACGTTTCCCGCTCATCATCTCGAAGGAATAATCGAGCAGGAGGAGCGCGAGCGGCGCGATGTTCTTTGCCACGGCCAGTTTCCGGAACCGGAAATACGTGTCCATCCGGCTGGTGATGATCGAGAGCTTGATCCCGTAATAGATCGGCTCGATATCGTCGGGATACTGCTGCGTCATCTGCTTGACGACCCCGGCGATCCCGCCGGCGTCCCTTTTTTCCAGCTTGAGCTTGTAGAGCTCGCGCAGGAAGTACATGTCGTTGTAGAACCGTTCTATGGCGATGTTGAGGAGTTCCTCCTTGAGATCGCGTCCTCCCGTCCTTTGCGGCCTTTTCGATCCCGATGCGGATGAACTCGCGCTCGCTCGGGAACCAGTCGATGGCCTGCTTGATCATGAACCAGAAGATCTTGTTGATCCGGGGGTCTTCTGCGATCTCGAAATCCTGGAGCCGGTTGATCGGCGGATGGAGCCGGACGAGTTCGATCATCTGCTCGCGGGCGGCAAGCGACATATCGTTGGGACGCGGGGCGCCCCGCTCCATGACCGTTTGCTGGGTGGAGAGGACGAAATAGCAGTATGCGATCGCCGGGCAGATGATCGCATCCACGGACCGGTACTTTTTGAGCTGCTCGGCGCCCTCGGCATATTTCCCGGTATTGATCATCTTCATGCCGAGCAGGATATCGTAGACCGCACGGTTCCGGGTCCCGCGCTTGTTACGCAGGGCATAATCGAAGAGTTTCTCGACAAACGGGATATCTTCGGATCTTTTGGAGGTTTCGAGTACGGCAAATGCCATTGCATCGATGAACGGGTCGTAGAGCTCGTCGCCGAGGCCCGGCAGGTTCTTATCGAGGGATGCGATGACCTGGCCGAAAAAGACCGGGATATTGGCGTCGATCTTCTCGCTGTTTGCCGCGATATATTCGACGAACTCCTTTTTCAGACGCTCCAGTCTCAGCCTGATTACCGCTTCCGGCTGCCACTCGTCACCCATGGGTTGATGCCACGACCTGCACGCTAGGAGAACTATCGGGCCCAACCTTAAAAATACTTTTATTTATATCACTATGGCCGGATATGGCCGGCAGGATAACGTAAAATGTTAATGCGAATGCCGCTAAAGGTGAAAGCAGAAACGCCATGCTCTTCTCAGAGTTCTCCCGGTACTGCGAGGAGATCGAGGGGATATCCGGCCGGCTCGACATGATCGATGTGGTGAGCCGGGCCCTGCCGGCACTCTCCCCGGAAGAACTCCCGGTCTTTGTCCGGTTTATCATGGGGAGGATCTTTCCCGACTGGAGCCCGCAGAAGCTCGGGATCGGCCCGAACCTCCTGTACGAAGCGGTCGGGTACGTTGCCGGGGTAAAAAAGGAGGCGGTGATCGACCGGATCAACCGGAGCGGCGATGTGGGCAGGGTTGTGGAAGAGTTCCTTACGAAGAAATCGCAGGTATCGTTCTCCCACCAGGACCTCGAACTTGTCGATGTGTACAATAAGCTCATCGCAATATCGGCACGCGGCGGGGCCACGTCCCAGAAGGAGAAACTGCGCACGGTCAAACTGCTCCTTGGCGATGCCACCCCGCTCGAAGGGCGCTACCTTTCCCGGATCATGCTCGAAGAGCTCCGTATCGGCGTTGGCGAAGGGACCGTCCGCGAGGGCAATTAGCAAAGGCATTCTCGGTAGACCCGGCACTTGTCGAGCACGCTATGCAGGCAATAAACGACCTCGGCGAAGTAGCCCAACGGGCAAAAGGAGGGGCCGGAAGCACTGACTGATGTCCGGATCACCCCCTTCCACCCGGTTCGGATGATGCTCGCCCAGCAGGGAGCTATCGCCGACATGCTCCAGGAGCACGGCGAGGTTGCAGCGGAATATCAAGTACGACGGGTCGCGGTTCCAGTTCCATAAAGCCGAAGGGAAGAAGCGGATGTATTCCCGCCGCCTCGAAGACGTGACCGCAGCGCTCCCCGACGTGATCGCTCTCCTGGACAGTGCGACTACGCACGATGTTATCCTGGACGGGGAAGTAATTGCAATAAAGGACGGCCGGCCCATGCCCTTCCAGTCGGTGCTCCGCAGGTTCCGCCGCCGGCACGATATCGCCGAGGCAAAGGAGGCGATCCGGATGGTGCCAAACGTCTTCGATATCCTCTACCTCGACGGCGAAACCCTGATCGACCTACCGTTCTCCGAGCGCCGGAAGAAGACTGGAATCCGTCGTGCAGGAGTTCGTGGCCCCGCAGGTGGTTAGCGGCGACCAGACCGTCATTGAAAAAACCTACAACGATGCTCTTGCCGCAGGCCACGAGGGGATCATGATCAAGGTCCGCGACTCCCCCTACACCCCGGGCCAGCGCGGGAAGAACTGGATCAAGATCAAGCCCGAGGTGGACACGCTCGACCTCGCGGTTATCGGCGCAGAGTGGGGCGAGGGAAAACGGGCGCACGTATTCGGGTCGTTTTTAGTCGCCTGCCAGGACCAGGGAAAACTCGTTCCCCTCTCCCGGGTAGCGACCGGGTTTTCCGACGATCAGCTCGCAGAGGTGTACGAACTCCTCAAGGACACCGTGATCTCGCGTTCGGGAAAGGAAGTGCAGTTCGAGCCGGAGCTGGTCTTTGAAGTCGGCTATGCCGAACTCCAGGTAAGCCCCACTTACGCGGCCGGGTTTGCCCTCCGGTTCCCCGGTTCATCCGGCTGCGGGACGACAAGGACACCACCGAGATCGAGACCCTCGACAGCATTAAGGAACGCTACCGCAGGCAGTCGAAATCTGCGCAGGCGTATACCGGATAACGCTAACGCACTAAAACGAGAAAAGCGTCCGCTGCGTGCGCAGCTCGGGAATGAGCGTGCTGTGCTCCTGCCAGTACGAAAAACCGATACGAGTGGAGGTCACACGGACTGCCTCTTCGAGCGATTCGCACGGCACATATGGAGACGACATCGCTTTCCGTGCGGCCTCACGGATCACCCAGGTACCGAGCGGCGCCCAGTACTCGCTGGTGACTGTGGCGGAGAACGATTGCCCGGGCCGAGCGCCGGATCCCGGTGAGGTATTCCTGCCACGGCAAGCCGGGCAGAGTAGTAGGCACCGGAAATTGGCGAGTATCCCTGTTTCTTCATTCCCTCCCGGTCCTGCACGATCGCCTCGGTGTCCCCGGCCCAGAGCGTCTGCTTCCCCCAGACCTCGATCATCTCGTACTTCCAGTCGCCGGGGGCGAGGATGCAGACGATCCGGTTTCCGAAGAGTTCGCCAAAGAAGACCCGGTACTCGTCTATCGGAGAGAGCCGTGCGATTCCCCTGCTTGAGCGACGTGGAGACCGTATCGTCGACCGCCGTGATCGCCCAGCGGGTCGGGACAAGGTGCCGGCGGCGGCCAAGGAGCCCTGCGGTCATCAGCTTCGCGATCCCGTACACATCGGTGCCGCCCTGCACAAGTTCGATAGCAGGCCCCGGTTGCCCCGAGGTCCGTATCGGATGTGACCCGGTCCACGACCCGGGCAACGCTCGCGCTCCCGACCACGTCGAGCTTTCGGACATCCCCCGAGAGGCCCACCGGTGCCACCGTCCCGTCAAAGGCAAGCGAAAAGGCAACCGGCCGCGTAAACGCGACATCGACATCGAGCGGTTTTGCGGAGAGCGCAATCTCCTGGAGGCCACCGGTAAACTGCCGGGCCGGCGACTTTCCCCGAATCGTCCGGGCGCGGATCCCGACGATCTCATCGATCCCGAGGTTGCGGGCGAGCCAGTCCGGGGGATGATCGGAGTCGCCGACCAGAAGCGGCCCTCCCCGGACATCAGGATACCCGGCGCTCCCCACAAAAACCGACGGGGCGCTCCCCTGGTAGCTCGCAGAAAGTTTCACGTCTGCCTGCGCATGGAACCGGCGGGTGATGGGGCAGACGGGAAGACCACAGAGCCCTTTCCCCTTGCACTGGATACACTGCATCGGCATTTTTTTCGTTCTTTTTTAGGATTCGGTCGGGTTCACCGCAGCAGCACGGTTGTCCGGACAACCGGACTCTCCTCTTCAGAAAAGGAGATCCGCCATCCGGCATCGAACCGCGCCCCGCACTCCGGGCAGATCAGGATCACCCGGTAGAGGGCCTTTGTGGACTTCACCGGGCTCTCTTTCCCGTCCGTCCCGGCGTTCACGCTCAAAAACGAGGTATGGAACCCGTACTCGTACCCGCAGGCCGGGCAGCGGTGCAGGTCTTCCCCGGGTTTTATGTGCCGTATCTCTTCGGAAACGCCCATGCCTTTTTCCCTCACTGGCGGTGGATGATCGGCCAGAGATGTTTCTGCCTGCGCGACCCCACGGTCTCAATAATTTCCGCCGCGTTCTTCCTGCCCGCGACCTTTCCCAGGGTCTCTTCGCGGTTACGGACCGGCAGGGCAAGGGTCTCGGCAATTTTCTGTTCGAGGATCTCGCGGGTGATGGTCCGGCCGTCCACGGACACACCGGCACCCATATCGACAATCCGCTGGGCATTGTTCTGCTGCTCCGGGTGCCCCGGATCGACAATCACGAGTACCGGCTTGCCAAAGACCAGAGTCTCGTGCAGCGTGGTGAGTCCCCCGTGGACAATGGCGATCCGCGCCTTTGCCAGGTGCTCGTAGAGGTTGGGCACGTACCCGTGTGACAGGAAGTTGTCCGAAGACGGGGGAAGGTTTGCCCCGGTATAAAATACATCGAACAGGAGATCCTTTCTCGAATCGGCTATCTTTTTGAGCAGGAGATAGAGCGGGAGCTTGTACGGCTCGCCCCCAAAACTGGTAAAGATCGTCTCCCCGGAAAATTGGTACCGGGTAAGATCGACGTCCAGGAACGGGCCGGTGAAGTGATAGTGGTTCCGTTCATGGCGGGGGATAAAAATGTTGTACTGCGCTCACCGTATCCGGCTGCGGGAAATCCGGGACAATGATCGTGTCGGTAAGGCAAAGGTAGCGCCGGATCAGGAAATTTAAGATGCCCCAGACCGGGTTCATCTTCCCCCCGGGGCCGGCAAACCGGTTCTGGTTGGTGATAAAAATCACCGGCACCCTGCGGAACCGGGCCGCCATCACCCCGCCGTACATGGTGTCGCAGACAACGCAGTCGATCTTCTGTTCCATGATTCAGCCGGCGGACGCGCAGCGCGGAACGGACAAGATCGAAGGGTATCCATTTCGAACACAACATCGTTTTTTTCAGGGAGAAAAAGCCGTTTGTCCCCTCCAGGCAGACCTCCCGGATACCTTCGTAGACATTGATACAGCCATGGTCGTGGAAAAAATCAGTACGATTTGCCGTATGCCACGAAACTGACGGAGTGCCCGTGCTGCTCGAGGTAATGGCCGAGGTGGATACAGCGCGACGAATGGCCCAGCCCTTCACCGCACACGACAAACAAGATCCGCATTCCTTGGGTTCCACGCAGGGACGGCCCCCACTTTTTATAAAACCGCCCGCTCGCAACAGGATAGTGTGTCGTTATCGATAATGAGAGTTGCCAAGGAAGACCGATCCCGATTCGTAACACATATGAGGGAGAATCTGTCCAAGATACAAGCATGGCATTTTCCATCAGGGATCCGGAGACCGCAACCTTCGCGGCCGGGTGTTTCTGGGGTGTGGAAGAGGCGTTCCGGAACGTAAAGGGAGTTATATCCACGGAGGCAGGGTATGCCGGGGGTACCGTCCCCCGCCCCCGGTACGAGGATGTCTGCACCGGTAAAACCGGGCATACAGAGGCGGTACGGCTCCTGTACGATCCCGACGAGATATCCTATGACGACCTGCTCGCGGTCTTCTGGTCGATCCACGACCCGACCCAGAAAGACCGGCAGGGCCCGGATATCGGGACAAACTACCGGTCGGTGATCTTCTATCACAACGCGGAACAGAAGCGCCTTGCGGTCCAGTCGCGGGACAATCTTGCCCGGTCAGGAAAATTCCGCCGCCCCGTTGTCACGGAGATCGTCCCGGCAACAGCATTCTGGAGGGCAGAGGCGTACCACCAGCACTACATTGAAAAACAGCAGGGTGCATCGCACTGAGCTGCATTCTTTTTAATAAACAAAAATAGTGCCGGACGACAATCCAAACCTGCAGGGCCGCCCGGACTCTTTGAGGTGTAGCCGGGAATCCGGTACATCGCAATACTGATATGAACCGGCCGCGAATATCGGCGCATGGAGATCGCCGACCTGATCCAGATCATCGCCATCCTCATCGAATGTGCAGTCGTGGTGGTTGCAGTACTTATTGCTACCCGGAAAAAGAAGGTGTACGGATGGTTCATTGCCCTGACGTTTGCCCTGTTTGCCCTCTTTGATGTGATCCGTATCGTCTTTATGTACGGCCTGTCCGGCATCCATGCCGGGCTCCTTCTCGTTGCATGCGCCTCAATGATGTACGCGGTGTGGCTGATGTACCGGGAGTAAGCACTCCCCCATTCACCCTCACATACCCGTTTCCCGGTACACCTGCAACCATAGAACGTGCGTCAGGGTTCCCTGATCCGGGTTATATTCCAAGAACCGGACGGAACGTGAGAAACAGCCCGGTTCCGATACCGCACAGGAGCAGTACAAGGAAAACCCGCGCCCAGAAGGGGGACGTGACCACGCCGGTAAGATCCGGGTCCCGGGGGTGGACCTGAGTATCCGTATAATCCCGGACAAACGGGCGCCCGCAGGACGGACAGACCGAATGAAACACACCGTCGGCGTACCCGCACTTCGGGCATACAAACGGCTGCTTTTTACCGCCTTTTGCCATCGCTAATGAGTCTGGACGGTCTGCATTTAATATGCTGCTGCCTGACGCAGATACGGCCGATGCAGGGATTTTTGGTAAAACAACAAAAGAAAGAGAGATGGGCCCGCTGAGATTCGAACTCAGGACCTCCGCCATGTCAAGGCGACGTCATAGCCAACTAGACCACGAGCCCCCGTAGGGATGATGCTCTATAACATCTGTCATCCTATTATTAAAAAATAGTGTAAACGCGGTCGCAATCCGGCTGGAATCGGTCCAGAAACACCCGCCCATTATTTATCCACCGCTACCCCATGCTGGATTATTATGACCGAAGGATCGTCCCCGGCCCCTGTACAGCTCTTCACATTCAGGCGCGAGTCGAGCCGTTTTGAACTGCTCGTCCGTATTGCCTACTGGATCCTGATCGCCATCGTAGCATGCGTGTACGGCATCATTGCAACGATCTGCCTGATCATCCAGTGGTTCCATATCCTGATCTTTGCCACACGGCACGAAGGACTCTCGGACTTTGCCAAAGGGTATCTCGAATACATCGTGCACGTGATGGGGTATACTTACATCATGACCGACGAGCGCCCGGATATCCTGCCGGTACCCGTGAAGGTGTACGAAGAGGCATAAATCAGGATTGATGTCCTAATAAAAACCGACATTCACTTTTTTTCCCCACGCTTTTCCCGGCAACCCCCCCTGAAACAGGAACGGAAGTCATAACGGTTTTTCATTGCGGGTCATCCGGATCCGCACAGTCACCCAATAGGGGAGGTCGCATCAAAAATAGTGTGACCCCCCCTTTGCTGTACGGTAATTTTCAAGAGCAAAAACCGGGCATTTTCACGTCAGAAACTGGTACACAAATATTCCCCGAAATCCCGGATCATGGTGGGGGGGTCACACCTGTTTTTACCGGGACCTCCCGACACAATTTTCGCCCGGGATCCACGGGGACATATCCCGCCCGGACTGCACCGGGTTTCACGGGGTAAAATGGCACATTCGGTCTTGATCGGAACGGACCTGAATGCACTGTAAAAACAGCACGATCCGGCCCGTTCCGGTTCCGTGAAAAATGGGGGGGTCGTACCATTTTCAGCGTGACCCCCCACGGGCGGAAAATAGCGCCAACCGTAAAAATTCTCTTTTTAACCCCAAAAACGACAGGACAAAACCCTGATCGTCTTGCCCCGGATGGCTGTCCGCATTCCCGGGGGAATACCGGGGATAGCAGGTAAAAAAATTAGATTCTCTTATCGGAAATCCTGGCAAACTTCGCGGAGAAGATACCCTCAAGCGAACAGAACTCCTTAATCACGTCCTCGGGCACTTCGCTGTCCACGTTCAATACCATCAGGGCAGCCTCGCCCGGGGTGACCCGGCCGACCTGCATGCCGGCAATATTGATATTGTGCTTCCCGAGCATCGTGGATGCACGGCCGATAACGCCGGGCTTGTCCATGTGCTTGGATACAATGACATACCCTTCGGGGATGAGGTCCATCGTGTACTGGTCCACCGAGACGATCCGGCTGCGGCCCTTTGCAAAGACCGATCCGCTCACGGTCATCTCGGTCTTGTCGGTCCTGATCTTTATGGTGATCAGGTTCTTGAAGCCGTGGGACTCTTCGGTTACGGTCTCGCTGACCGCAATGCCGCGCTCCTTTGCAACGAACTCGGCATTCACGATATTGACCGGCACCTGGAGGATCGGGTCGAGCAGGCCCTTTAATGCAAGCCGGGTGACGTACTTCATGCTCCCCGCATAGGCAGAAAGTTCCCCTCCATAGGTGCATTCGACCGAGGAGAGACGTCCCTCAACGGTCTGGATCGCAAACCTGCCCACTTTTTCCGCAAGTTCGGCAAACGGCTCGAGGATCTCCGCCTGCTCTGCCGGGACCATCGGCGCGTTGACCACGTACTTGGCGGAGCCGCCGTGCATGACCTCGACCCACTGCTTTGCAACCGAGATCGCCACGTTCTTCTGGGCTTCGACTGTGCTCGCCCCGAGATGCGGGGTAACGATCACGTTGTCGAGCGTAAGAAGCGGGGATTCGAGAGGCGGCTCGGTCTCGAAGACATCGAGCGCCGCACCGGCAACCTTGCCGCTCTTGAGCGCATCGTAGAGCGCCTTCTCATCGATGATGCCGCCGCGGGCGCAGTTGATGAGCCTCACACCGTCCTTCATCGTTGCAATGGTCTTTGCATTGATGACGTGCTTGGTCTCCTTGATCAGCGGCGTGTGGACCGTGATCACATCGGCGACCTTAAAGAGCTCGTCGATTGTCATGACTTTTACGCCCAGTTGGGCCGCCCGCTCCTTGGAGATGAAGGGGTCGTACGCAACGCACTTCATGTCCATCGCATTCGCACGCTTGGCAACTTCGCGCCCGATCCGGCCGAAACCGACGATACCGAGCGTCTTCTCGTTGAGCTCCACGCCCATGAACTTGGAGCGTTTCCATTCCTTCTTCTTTAAGCTCGCTGTTGCCTGGGGGATGTTCCGTGCAAGCGAGAGCATCATCGCCATCGTGTGTTCGGTTGCCGCAAGGGTGTTCCCCTCGGGTGCGTTTGCCACGATGATACCCTGTTTTGTTGCCGCATCCATATCGACGTTGTCGACACCGACACCGGCACGCCCGATAAATTTGAGGCGCTTGCCGGCCGCAATCACTTTTGCCGTCACTTCGGTGCCGCTCCGGACGATCAGGGCGTCGTATTCGCCGATGATCCCGCAGAGCTCGTCCTCTTTAAGGCCCGTCTTTACATCGACGTCGCAGGCCTCTTTAAGGATCGCAAGCCCTTCTTCTGCCAGCGGATCGCTGACGAGCACTCGTGCGTTTGCCATAAAAACCCATACAATATCTGCGCAATACCTAATCAGGGTTATTCTTCCCTAATGCCAAAAAACCTGCAAAACCCGGGACCCTGCCGGCGTATCCGTCGTCCGCTGGCGACGGATGAGAATACTTAAACAGGGGAGAGAAGAGATTAGTAAGTGGTGCGAGCATGAAAGATGTGCCCAATATTCTATGGCTCGAAGAGATCAGGAAGGAGGACATCTCATCGGTCGGCGGCAAGGGAGCGTCCCTTGGCGAGATGGCCTCTATCGGTCTTCCGGTACCCCCGGCCTTTGTCGTAACCGCACAGGCATTCCGGAGGTTCCTTGTCGAGACCGGCCTTGACCAGAAACTCTTCAAGGTCTCGGAAAACCTCGATGTGGAGAATAACGAGGCTCTGGAAAAGGCCGCAGATACCATCAAGGCAATGGTGACCTCGGCCACGATGCCGCAGGCAATCCAGAGCGATATCAAAGCTTCGTACGGGAAGATGGGGCAAAAGGACCTCATCGTTGCCGTCCGGTCGAGTGCCACCGCCGAAGACCTGCCGGATGCGAGTTTTGCTGGTCAGCAGGAGACATATCTCAATATCAGGGGAGAAGCGGCGCTCCTTGCCGCAGTCCAGGACTGCTGGGCGTCCCTGTACGGGGCACGGGCGATTTATTACCGGGCAAAGCAGGGGTTCGAGGAGAGCACCGTCAACATCGCGGTCGTTGTCCAGCAACTGGTCCATTCGGAAAAAGCGGGGGTCATGTTCACCTCCCACCCGATCAGCGGCGAACCGCTCACGATCATCGAGGGGTCGTGGGGGCTTGGCGAAGCGGTGGTCTCGGGATCGGTCTCCCCCGACCACTATGTTTTCGACCAGCGGACGGAGTCGATCGCCGAAGTGACCATTGTCAACAAGAACGTAGAGATCATCCCCGACGGATCCCACGGCACGAAGCTCGTCCCGGTCGATGCGGCCCGGCAGGACGCACGGGTGCTCTCGGACGAGGAGCTCAAAAAGCTCGCAATGTACGGCAAGATCGCCGAGAACCACTACGGGGTTCCGCAGGACGTTGAATGGGGCATTGTGGCAGGGACGATCTATATCCTCCAGTCCCGGCCGATCACCACGATTGGTAAGAAAGAGGGAAAGGGCATGTCCGGACAGAGCAAGGATGCAAAGATCCTGATCAAGGGACAGGGTGCGGCACCGGGTACCGCATCCGGTAAAGTCGTCATTATCCGGGATGCAAAGGACACGGGCGCAGTAAAAGAGGGAGATATTCTCGTCACCCGGATGACCAACCCGGACATGGTGCCGGCAATGCGCAAGGTTGCCGCTATCATAACCGACGAGGGCGGCATGACCTGCCATGCAGCTATTGTATCAAGGGAACTGGGCACACCCGCGGTTGTCGGGACAAAGACGGCAACCCAGCAGCTTAAAAACGGCCAGCTTGTCACCGTCGACGGCGAGCTCGGCCTTGTGTATGAAGGCGCTGTGGGCGGCACCGCACAGGCAAAGACTGGCGGAACGGCACCGGTCGTTGTTGCCGGTGCAGCCCAGGTCGTCACGGCAACGAGCGTAAAGGTCAACGTCTCCTATCCCCGAGGCTAGCGGCCCGGGCGGCAGCGACCGGCTGCAGACGGCGTCGGCCTCCTGCGGATCGAGCACCTCATCCTCGGGCTCAACAAGACGCCCGGCTGGTTCATCGCCAACCACAAGGAAGAGGAGTTCGTGAAGGAACTCTACGACGGCATCAAGATCGTGCTCGATGCCTTCCCGGGAAAGACCGTCTGGGTCAGGACACTCGATGCACCGACCGACTGAGTTCCGGAACATGGCCGGCGGCGAGAGCGAACCCATCGAACACAACCCGATGCTCGGCTGGCGCGGTATCCGCCGCGATCTCCAGAGCGCCGAGCAGTTCCGGCTCCAGGTAGAGGCGTTCAAGCGCCTCTGGAAGGCCGGCTACGAGAACCTCGGGGTCATGTTCCCGATGGTCTCTCACCCGGACCAGTTCACCCAGGCTAAGGCAATGATGGCAAACTGGGGCGTCGATGTCGAGAACGTGGCGCTCGGTATCATGATCGAGATCCCGGCAAGCGCTATCATGATCGAAGGACTTCCTGCAGGCCGGCATCAAGTTCGCCTCATTCGGTACAAACGATCTCATCCAGTACACGATCGCCATCGACCGGAACAACGAGAACTGTGGCCGACATGTACAACCCCCGCCACCCGGCGGTTCTCACCCTGATCCACAATTCCATCCAGAAGTGCCGCGAGTACGGTGTCGAGTGTTCGATCTGCGGGCAGGCCGGCTCCGACCCAAAGATGGCGGTCTGGCTCGTAGAACACGGGATCACTAGCATCTCTGCAAATATCGATGCCATTGCAAAGATCCGCGAAGCGGTTGCAAGAACCGAGAAACGCATCATCCTTGAAGCTGCGAGAAACCGCGATGCTGAATAACGGTTGTACGGAAGACGACCTCTTCTCCTTTTTGGCCTCCAGGAAAAAAGGAGGATATTGACCACAAATATATCCTCAGTTCCATGTGTACGCTCCCGCATCCGATAGCGGCGCGGGCGCACGCGATGTTTCTGGAAACCAATCTGGGCGATCCCGGCCTCTTTCCCGGCACGGCATCGTTAGAACAGCTCCTCATCCGGCGTTTTGGCACGCTCTTTCACAAGTCCGATGCCGGGGGATATGCAACGAGCGGGGGGACGGAGTCCAATATCCAGGCGATGCGGCTTGCAAAAGCCCTCTGCCATACCAAAAACCCGAATGTGATCGTTCCCCAGTCGGCACATTTCTCCTTCAAGAAAGCCTGCGATATCCTGAGTGTCGAGACAAGGAGCGTGCCGCTTGGCCCGGACAAACGGATACACGCCGATGCAGCCGCAGAGCTCATTGACAAAACACGATTAGCGATGGTCGCCGTTGCCGGGACAACAGAGTACGGTATGGTCGACCCGATAGCCGGCCTTGCAAAGGTTGCCGCCCAAAATGACCTCTTCTTCCATGTGGACGCGGCGTTCGGCGGCATGGTGATCCCGTTCCTCGATACTCCCATTCCCTTCGACTTTGCCCTGCCCGGGGTAACGACCATTGCCGTTCGACCCGCACAAGATGGGCATGAGCACGATCCCGGCCGGGTGCCTCTGACCCGGGAGCCGGACATGCTCGATGCGCTCAACATCGATACCCCCTACCTGACCGTGAAAAAAGAGTATACCCTTGCCGGTACCCGGCCGGGGGCTCCGGTCGTTGGCGCGCTTGCCGTACTCGATTACCTCGGCTCCGAAGGCATGAAAGCCATCGTTGCCGGATGCATGAAAAATACCCGGCGCCTGATCGCCGGTATGGAAACATACGGCATACAACCCGCAGCGAATCCCGACGTGAACTGTTGCAACGTTTGTCTGCGACAAGGCTCCTGCGCCCTGGAGGGTCTCCTGGACCCGGGCGGGCCACATGCGGATCGTCTGTATGCCGCACGTAACAGCGGACCGGATCGAAGCGTTCCTTTCCGATTTTGGTGATATGCAATGCTAGAGAAACTGACAGAATCGCTAGAAACCTGCCCGATCGTAAAGCGGGGCGAATACAACTATTTCATCCATCCGATCACCGACGGGGTACCGCTGGTCGAACCGGCGCTCCTCCGCGATGTGTGCAGCGCGATGATCAAGGTCCTCGACTTAAACGGTGTCGATAAGATCGTAGGTCGTCGAGGCGATGGGTATCCATATCGGTTCCGTGCTCTCGGTGATGACCGATATCCCCATGGTCGTCATGCGCAAGCGCGAGTACAAGCTCCCGTACGAGATCCCCGTCCACCAGAAGACCGGCTACTCGAAAGGGGAGTTGTACCTGAATGGCGTCTATAAGGGCGACCGCGTCATCATCGTCGACGATGTGGTGAGCACCGGGGGGACGATGAAGGCCCTGCTTGCCGCGCTCGAGATCGCAGGCGCCGAGGTAAAAGACGTCTGCATCGTGATCCAGCGTGGCAACCCGGATATCGGCCGGCCGTACAAGTCGCTCGTGAAGATCGAGGTCGACGACAGGGTGCATGTCGTTGAACGCCATATCTGACCTGGTATCGCAGCTTGGCGCACGCGGGGCAAAGAAGGTTGCCCTCCAGTTCCCCGAGGGCCTGAAACGGCAGGCGGCGGAAACTGCCGCTGCCCTCAAATCCGCAGGCTTTGAGGTGATCGTGAGCGGCGATCCCTGTTACGGGGCCTGCGACCTTGCCCTCGATACCCTTTCTGACGGTGCAGATGTGCTTGTGCACTTCGGCCATGCTCCGGTAGATCACCGGGAAAATGTCATTTTTGTTCCCTGGGCCGTGGACTTCGATGTTTCTGTTCTTGAAAAAGCCCTGCCGCTCTTACCGGAAAAGACGGTGGGCCTTGTCACGACCGTCCAGCACGCCCACCTTGTGCCTGCCATGGAAGCATTACCTTGCCGCGAAGGGGTTCGATGTCCGCGTCAGGGAGGGGCTCGGGCCGTACTCCTCTTCGGGGCCAGGTGCTCGGGTGCAGTTTTACCACGGCAAAATCCACCGGGGCATCCGCGATCCTCTTTGTGGGCACGGGCGTTTTTCACCCGACAGGAATTGCCCTTGTAACAAAGGCCCGGGTGGTGGTGCTCGACCCCCTGACGGGCATTGCACAGGAGGTCAGTGCCGAGACCCTCATGCGCCGGCGCTTTGCGGTGATCGAGAGGGCACGCGGGGCAAAAACGGTCGGTATCCTTTTGAGTACTAAAACCGGACAAGCACGGCGGGCGCTTGCCGAAAGGCTCGCCTCGCTTTCCCCCGGGGCAGTGATTGTTGCCATGCGCGAAGTCAGCCCGGACGAGCTCCTGAACCTCGGCTTCGACTGCTACGTGAACACTGCCTGCCCGCGGCTCGCTTACGACGACCAGGTCCGGTTCCCAAAACCCGTCCTCTCCCCTCAGGAGTTCGAGATCCTCTGCGGTGTGCGGACCTGGGACGATTATGCCATCGACGAGATCCCATGAAACTCCGGCAGCTTGAGATAGCGCTCCAGCGGTGTGCGGGGTATACAAAACCGCGGGCCGGGCTCGAACAGTACCAGACACCGGCGCCGCTTGCCGCCCGGCTCCTCTACGATGCCTTCATGCAGGGCGACATTGAGGGAAAAACGGTCTGCGATCTCGGGAGCGGGACCGGCATCCTCGCCATTGGCGCTGCCCTGCTCGGTGCCAGCACAGTCCGGGGTATCGAGATTGACAAGGATGCGATCCGGATCGCACAGGAGAACGCCCGGCTCCTCGGTGCCGATGTGGAATTTGTCAATGCGGATATCGCCGTAACACACGAAAAAACCGAGCCCTGCGACACGGTCATTATGAACCCCCCTTTTGGCGCCCAGAAACAGAACGTCCACGCCGACCGCCCCTTCATCGACGCTGCACTTGCCATTGCCCCGGTGGCCTACGGTATCTTTAACACCGGCTCCACTCCGTTTGTGAGTGCGTATATTGAAGGACGGGGCAGGGTTGCCGGGCAGGTCAGCGGGACATTTACCATAAAACGCACATTTGCCTTCATACCAGGGATGTACAGGAAATCCCGGTCGAGATCCTCAGGATTGTGCGGGACTGACGGTGCGCTCCATCGGTATAATTCCTGCCGGCCCGAATGCAAACAACGAATCGGACGGCAAATCCTTATAGGGTCTTGTTTAAAGAGATGTATCCGGAGTATTGATTATGGACAAGACTGGAATCGCTGCACTGGTTGTTGGTATCATCCTTGTGATCCTCGGTGCCTGGGCAATCTGGGCATTCCTGCCCCAGGTTATCGTTGCCGTCGAGGGCCTGATAGGTATTGTCGTCCTCCTTTTTGGCCTGATGCTCGTGATCTTCGGTATCCTCATCTTCAGGGAATAATCCTTTTTTGTTATGGAACTGGCCCGTTATTGAGGGGACTCGCTAAAAAAGTTAAAAAAAACGTGTCCCGTTAAGGGGATTATACTTTTACAACAATACACTGGGACGCGGCAGTCTCGACCACCGGCTCAGGTTTGTCCTGGAAATATTCGTCCACCGCCTTCCGTACTCCGGGCACGGTCAGGTAATCGTGGGAGATGATGACTCCTCCCGCATTCATCCGGGGGTAGAAGAATTCGAGACACTTTTTCGTGCTCTCGTAGGTATCCACGTCGAGGTTCACGAGCGAGAATTTTTTATCCGTGACCGGGCCGGCGGTTTCGGGGAAGAGTCCCTTGTAGATGTGGACATTTTTTTCCTGCGCAAGGTAGGCTTTGACATTCTCGTAGGATGCGGCAAACTTGCCCTCATAGAACGGCCAGACCTGGTCCACTTCGTCTACCTTGGGCAGGCCGGCGAATGTGTCGAACAGGTGCAGGGCCCGTTCGCCCTTTGCTGAACAGATGATCTTGGCCGACCCGCCCTTGTACACGCCGACCTCTGCGATGTCACCGGGGATCTTCTGGGTGATCTTTGCGGCCATGTAGATGTGGTACGCTTCGATATCTTCCAGAAGCAGCTCGGTCTCGGACCGGATCTTTTTTAAGGACGTGGCGAACTGCTTGCGCTCAGAACTGCCGTAGTGAGAGAGGCGGCCACGGCTTGCGATATCGTATCCTATGAACGGCTCAATAACGGCCAGTTTCCGGAATTTTACCAGATATCTGCTGGGGGCGATAGTATCGAAAAAACAGATAAGATTCTTCTTGGGAAACAGACTCATATCCGTAAATCTTCGCTGTACCGGAATTTAAATTGCATATATTCCCCGGGTTATACTATTCCTTTCCTCCGTTTTGCTGCTGCACCGTAACCAACGGCAGCTGCAAGAGCGAGCAGGACAAGGCCCCAGACGGTCGATGCGAGGATAACGAGTCCCGCCCCGTACGCGATGAGAACCGAGAGAAGGCCGAGCCCTCTTCCCTTTCGGTATGCCCCGATAACCGAAATGGCAAGGAGGATGGTCGGCAGGATAAGGAACAGGTACCTGACAAGGGGGCTGGGGAAAACCGAGTCTATCGCCGAACCAGCGGCAGATATCAGTACATCTTCGGGATCGAGGCCAATAGCGGTCCAGATCCCGGAAAGGAAACCAAGGCCAAGGACAAACTGCCAGACAAAACGACGGGACTTTTTTGCCATGCCTTCATCTCAAGTGCGGGCTTTGGGAGGATCTGCCCGGGAAAGATCAGAGCGGCTTCCCGTGGTTTGCTGCGACCGGATCTGTATCGACATCGAACTCGTCCAAAAAGGGCATGAGCCCGGTTGCAAACGGTTCGGATTTTCCGGTCTCGGGATTTACTGCTTCCCCAACGGCCACGATCTCCACCATCAGCGGGAACTCCTCGATGGTCTGCGCAAAGGACGGATCGTTCTCTTTCGTGAAGGCAAGGAACCGGTCGACCCGTACGTAGGGCCGCTCGTACTCGGGAACACCGCGGAACTCTTCCTGTATCTCTGCAAGGACTCCTGGGTCGTAGCGAGATCCTTTTCGAAAAAGAGGTAGATCATAATCCCGTAGTCCCGGCTGATTTCGTCGAGGTGGCGGATGTCGATCATCCGGCCCTTGTCGACCCCGATCGAGACCATCTTTTCCTGTATCGTAGTACCACGGAGCGCGGCAAGAGCTGCGGCGGTGTTATCCATGCAGAACATGTGGGGTGCCGGGTATTGTATAGTTAATGCCGAAAGACAGCAGCGGAAGATGCATACCGGCAGGCATAATTCAGGGTAAGTGCCAACCGGAGTTACGTGAATTCCGGCACCTGCGGGGATACTCGGCGAGCGGACAATCAAAAAAGTGAGCATCCGGACTGCTCCCGTTTTTGATCCTCCTCTACATGGTCGCTTACCTGGACCGGGTGAACTTCGGTTTTGCGGCGCTCGAGATGAACAGTGCGCTCGGCCTTTCAAGCGAGGTCTTCGGCTTTTTATCCGGGCTTTTCTTTATCGGATACCTCTTTTTCGAGCTGCCCAGTAACCTGATCCTCCAGAAGGTCCGGCGCCCGGATCTGGATCACCCGTATCCTCGTGAGCTGGGGTATCGTGGTGATAATTACGGCATTTGCCACCGATGCCGTCCAGCTTGCCATCCTCCGGTTCGTCCTCGGGGATAGCAGAGGCCGGGATTCTTCCCGGGCATTCTCCTCTACATCACGTACTGGTTCCGCGGTAAAGAGCAGGCAAAAGCGGTGGGACTCTTAATGGCTGCGCTTGCCATTTCCACGGTCATCGGTGCACCGGTCTCCACCTGGATCCTCGATTCCATCCACTGGTTCGGGCTCGACGGCTGGCGCTGGCTCTTTATCATCGAAGGCCTGCCGGCGGTCATTCTCGGGGGTGTTACGTACTGGTACCTCTCCGACCGTCCCGAGGATGCCCGCTGGCTCGAACCTGACGAGCAGGCATGGCTTACCGGGGAAATCCAGCGAGAGAACGTAACCCGCCAGAAACAGGGCGGGCATGCCGGCCTTTCCTCGGTTATCGCCGATCGTCGGGTCTGGTTCCTCTCATTCATCTACTGCATGCTGGTGATTGCCCTGTACGGGCTCGGGTTCTGGCTGCCCCAGATCATCCGCTCGATGAACGAGGGGTTCTCAAACACTACAATCGGGCTTGTTACGGCTGTTCCCTATATCTGTGCCGGAACCGGGATGGTTCTCTGGTCGCGGCATTCCGACCGCACCGGGGAACGGCGCTGGCACACCGCACTTCCCCCGCTTGTGGGGGGCATCGCCCTTGCAGGATCGGGAATCGTCTCCTCCCCGGTCATCGCTTTCCTGCTGATCATTGTCGCCACGATGGGGATCTTCTGTGCGTTCGGGCCGTTCTGGACACTTCCCTCCCTCTTCCTTGCCGAGGTGACCGCTGCCGCAGGGATCGCGGTCATCAACTCCATCGGGAACCTGGGAGGATTTATCGGCCCTACGCTCATGGGGGTATTAAAGCAGGTGACCGGCAGTACGAACACCGGGCTTGTGGTGATCGGTGTCTGCCTTGCGGTAGGCGGGATCTGCGCTGCTGCGGTCAGGAACCGCCGTACGGAGACCTCTGACGGATAGACCGGCTACCTGCGCATCCCGGCATACCCGGACAGCGCCATTCCTGCAACGATGGCACCGAGACATACCGCCGGGGGACAACCGGCCCGCGTGGATGATGGCAGTGTGGCGGGCAGGGTTGATCGCGTTTCCTGAAGACGTTCTGTCTGAACTGCTGACGGTGATACGACCGGAGCGGTCACAAGGATAGTGCCCCCGGGGACGGGTTGCCCCGAGGTGTCGAGTTCGGTTACCTGCAGGACCGTCCCATCCGAAACGGTACCTGAAGGAACGGTCCCGTTGATGGTTACCGCAAGCGAGACATCGCTTGTTACCGGGTAGGAAAGGAGATACCCGTTGACAAATGCCGAGGTGCCGAATGCAGACTGCTGTGCGGCAGGGCGGCCGTTTGCGATGACCTGAATGTCCCACCGGGCATCGGACAGGCCTGTCTGCATCTGGAGCGTGTGCGTCTGGGTAAATGTCGTATCCCCGGAGGGAAGGACTGCAACCGTAATTGTGGCATGCTCTCCGTCACCGGGAACAAGGGGTGGAACGGGAGCAAACGACTGGCCGGTAAGGACAAGCGTAGCGGCTGCAGGTATACCAATACCAGCGATCGTTACTGCAAGAAACAGGACCAGAATTCGTGCAAACGGATTACCTTCGCGGGACATCATGACAAGGGAGGTATCTTTTCCGCTTCCTTTTCAAGATACCGACAAATGCCCGATATATACTCAAACAACAATTCGATACAATTAATAAAAATAAGGAGAAACTGGTCATCATACCCGGAATGCCTGTTTTATGAAAACACAGGGGTTGCCCGGGTCCAACCCTGATCTTTGTGAGGTGTGATGATGAAAAACACGTATGTATCTGTTCTTATTGCACTGTGTATGATAGCCGCAGCAGTCGTTGCCGGATGCACCAGCTCTCCGTCGACTACGTCTTCCGGTACTTCCGGATCAACTGCTGCATCTCCGGCCCAGACCGCAACCGGATCCACGGCATCGGCCATCTCCGGGGCAAATATCTTCGGATCTGCCCCGGACTATTCCTGGATGGAATACAAATCGGTCACAACAACCGGCGGACAGACCACCACAATGTACCTGAAATATACCAAGTCCGGAACGTGCACCATGCGAATCGAGGGCGAGGGTATGCCTTCGGGAGGAATGACCATGGACTGCTCGTCGTCGGGTTCGCAGGAACAGCAGAGCAACCCGAGCGATGTCAAGTCTGACGTCCAGTTCACCTTTGTTGGGACGGAAACGGTTACCGTTCCCGCCGGCACGTATACAACAGCTTCGAAATACGCTGTGACCACTAATGGGCAGACGGTGTATTACTGGACTGCATCCGGTGTTCCCGGGTTTATCAAGATGCAGTACGGTTCATCCGAAGGCAGCATGGTAACTGAACTGAACGGATGGGGATAACTCCCGTTCTCTCTTTTTTCAAGTGTATTACCGTCAGCGAAAAAAGGATTTTAACCGGTCGGGGGTCAGACATTGGTGAGAAGCACGGTCTGTTCGATATCACCGGTAAAGACACCGATCACGTCCACGTTGTCGGGGTCGGGCGTTCCAATATAGGGGAAGGTATAGACATCTCCGGGCGTGGGATTATCCATTGTGCGCCTCACCACCTGCCCGTTCTGGTTGTAGATGGTGATCTTCAGTGCCGTCAGGTTTGCGGCGCTTGCACCACCGTTATAGGTCACAATGACGTCATGGCCGCTCTGCGTTGCGGTCACGTTGATCTGCATCATCCCGTCGGCAGTAACCGTAGTCTGTGTAGCAGTCGGAGTAAGAACCTCCACCGATTGCGTGACGGCAGGGGTTACAGGAGAGGTTTGCTGGGTGCAGCCTGTTATAAGAAGAGCAAACAGCACAAGAAGCCCGGTAACGAGAATCCATCGCATACGGGATAGAACGCCGTCAATCTCAATAAATATTTTTAAAAAACGGTACTGATTGCATACTATTAAGCGTCCCGAATATACACCGATCCGGAACAACAGTAAAACCATGACAATCGCAAAATCTCCCTCCCCAAAGGATCAGGAATACATCTTATCGGTGGCCCGGTCCCTTGCTGCCGCAACAACGAGAAAAGAGCTGGGGGAATACATCGCACGGACGGCAGGCGATTATACGCTTGCCGATCTCCAGGTGCTGGGCGGGAAGCTCTATACCGAAGTCGAGAACCTGCCTGAGCCGTACCGGGCCAGAGTCCGCCCGTATTTTACCGAGCAGATCTTCGGGGCACACCACCGACTGCTTCTGATGCACCGCACGGGCGCTTTCCGGAAACTAAACTTTACCCATCCGCGACCGGGAGACTTTCGATAAATTCTGTGCAATGATCCCGGAAGGCTGTTTCAGCTGGGACGAGCATGCAGAGAGAACTCCATTTGCTTACTCTCCCAGACACCGGCTCTTTTACTACCTCATGGCAGCATTTACGATGTTTGTTCTCGAAAAACCCGGCCACCCGGTAGGGATGCCATTCCCGGGGGGGTTTACCGTAGAAGACCGAGGGGATGCTTATTACTGCCTGATTCGGGACCGGGAAAAAGAGGTCTTTTTCTCCATCTGCAACTTCTGCCCGGCGCGACAGGCAAACGAGCGGATCCCTGCGGGAAAATGATCTGCCAATATCCCCGTTTTCCGTGAAAAAACTGTTTTTCTCCGGCGGGTAAAACAATCCGACGGCATTATGGGTTGCTCTTGATTGTGGGTGATCCGTTTTGGGCGATCCCGGATGCCGGGTAAGGCGAAAGAGGGTGGGAAAGAATCCGGATGTGTGTGTTGCCCTGGAAATCCATTTCTGAAGCAACGGTTCCCTCGACCCGGATCCGTTTTCCCGCAGCCTCTTCACAGATCATATAATCCAGCATGTACCTGATTATCACGATTTGCTGAAGTACCAATAGTACACCGGTCCAAAACCTGGAAATCCGATTGATTCAGTGTTATCCCGGACTGTTTCAACAGGTTCCTGACAGGCCGGTCCTGCTCATCGGAATCAAGGGGTGCAAACAGATCTCCTGCAAGGAGAAGGTGCCGGAAAATCTCATTCTTTTCAGGGACTTTATCGTTCATTTTTCGTCAGTACCGGTTTTAAGAAGACAGGATCCCCAGCAGGCACAGTATGATGGGGGGGTGCAGGGCCATCACGGCAAATAGTTACCCCATGAAACCCGCAGATCTCCCCCACTGCCGGAGTGCGCCCAGAGGCCTGCACACTCAGGGATACCATTTACGGTTTATCGACATATTTATCACGAGATTTCCAGTTCATCGCTGCGATTAACATTCGGTGTCAGAACGAATGTGAACTCTTTTTGCGATGTTTCTGCGTATGACATTTTCAGCATGTGAGAGTGTGCCGGAGGGTACGGAACTCTTCCGGAGGTACCTCGAAAACACGATAAACAGGATCGTCACCCTGTACGATTTCCTTGTATTCAGCTCGCTGGTACTGTGTTTCGAATGCATTGCAATGGCCTACGTGTCCTGTTTCATCCAGCAGGTACCCTGGAGCCCGGCCATTGCCGTTATTGCATTTTTCACTGCGTTTTCCATTTATAACCTGAACCGGAAAACCGACGAGGAGGAAGACGAGGTAAACCGGCAGGACCGGTTCGCTTTTACCAAACGGTACGAGAGTCACCTCTTCTATGGGTCTCTCCTCGCACTTGCCGGTGCACTCTGCCTCGCAGCCACCGGGGGGCCGCTGAGTGTCCTTGCTACCGCTGCCCCATTCATCTGCGGCTTCCTGTACAGCTTCCGTTGCCTCCCGGAAAGGTGCGGATATCACCGGTTAAAAGAGATCCCGGCAATGAAAAATATCACGGTCGGGTTTGCATGGGCAACGCTGCTCGCACTGCTGCCGGTGTATATGAACCAGGGGGTTGTGGGTTCGAAGACCGTTGTTGCATTTGTGCTCTTTTTCATGTGGGGCATCATGGCATCGCTGCTGCCGGATATCCGGGACCGGAAGGGGGATGAACGCGCTGGTGTCTGCACAATCCCGGTTCTCTTCGGAGAGGCGGGCACACGAAGGATTCTTTCTGTAGTCCTCCTTTTCCTTGGGGTTCCGCTGGTTCTCTACAGCGCCGTATATCTGCCGCTGTCGGTTACACTCCTCCTTGTTGCAGTAAACATCTATTCCCACCTGTGCGTTTATCTGTCAGACAGGCCCGGTCTCATCAGCTTTATCGCCGACGGGGCATCGGACGGGATGTACATAAGTTTTGCATTAGGGATTACAGCAGTGACATTGTTTTTAGCCGTATAAAACCGGCAAAAATCTGCGTTTTTTTTTTGGAGATCGCATATGTGTGAGGAAAATGAAAAAAAAAAGTTAAAATCTAAATACTTATTATTAAACCGTACGTACATGGAGCCACTGGATATTTACAATACTACCTACAAACAGGTCCAATCCCTGTTCTCGTCACGGTTGAAGATCCAGATCCTCCTCTCGGTTGCCTCCGGTCCCCGCCAGCTCTCGGAGCTTCGTGATGTGACCGGAAGCGTCTCACAGGCAATCATCCCCAAGATCCGTAGTCTCGAACGCCTCGCGCTCATAGAACAACGGGCGGATGGGTACTACATCACTCCGCCCGGCAGGATCCTCGCCACCAAGATTGGTGATTTGGTGATGACCATGGGTGAATTTGCCCGGCACCAGGAATTCTGGTCGACTCATGACATTGAGGGGATCCCGGAATCATTCCTCTATCAGATAGGGGATCTCATCGGGTCGGATGTGAAATTCGATACAACCGATAATATGTTCCACGTATACACCCATTTTGTCAACATTTTAAAAGAGGCAAAATATATCCACGGAATCTCATCGGTAATGAGCACCGAGATCGCCGATGTCCTGGCAGAAAGAGTCATGTCCGGGGTACCTGTCGAACTTGTCGTAAACCGCACTATTGCCGAGGGTCTGGCACAGGAGCCCTTTGCCGGCAAAATACGAAAACTCAAGCCATACCGGCATTTTAAGGTCTGGACGGTCAGCGAGCCGCTCCATCTGGGAATTACGGTGACGGACAAACATCTCTCTCTTGGCTTAAACAAGAAAAGACCCGATGTATATGACAGTTCTGCCGATATGTACAGCAGCGATCCCAGCGCTCTCGACTGGGCGGAACGGCTGTTTACGTATTTCCGCGAACGCGCAGTCCTCTGGGATCTCGAATAACACAGTGGATCGGGATTTGTACGATGCTTCTCTTGCTCCCTATCGGAGGATCGGTTTATGACACCACATCACCGGTTCTGCCAACCGTATATTGTGCCCAGAGGATACCGTTTTTCTGAACCTCGCAAGACCGGAGAGTGAGGGGTACGTTTAAAGTCCCGATTCCGGCGCGGAAGGGATCGGAGAGGGTGGGTTCGGATTTTCCCCCTGCAATACAGGGATGGATAAGAACGCTTACGGTATCCACAAGGCCTGTTGCCAGAAGTACACTGTTGAGCGTTCCGCCGCTGTCTGCCCGTACGGTGCGGACACCGAATTGTTCGCTGAGCTTTTCAAGAGCGAGACGCATATCCACCTGCCTGTCACCGGCAATGACCTGATGTATCCCGCACGATGCAAGGTAGTCCCCGTACTCACTGGGAGTCGACAACGAACAGAGTGCGACAAAATCCCGGACATACGGCCATTTCCGAAGCAGCTCCCAGCACCGTATCCTGCCCCGGCTGTCGGCAACCACCATAAGCGGCCGGGGATCCGGTGTGCCCGACGGGGGTGTGAACATCCCGCGGTGCTCGTCAGGGACTTCCAGGGTCGGTGCTGCAAGGATCGTGGAACTGCCAAACAGGACTGCGTCGGGATTGAACTTCGCGGCAAGCATATAATAGAGATCGAGATCGGCCGGGAAGTTCGTGATACGGCCATCGAGACTGACGGCCGTGTGGATGATGACTTTTGGCGGCATGGGTATACCTGGTACCTGGTCGGTATGCCGGGTCATAAATACCGGCCGCGTGGGGCGAAACTGGTGAAAATCTCGTAAAAAAACCAAAAATGAAGACGTATTGCAGGAAAATATATAAAGTCAACATTACAATGTTGACATGTGTTCCTGCAAACAAACGACAAGCAATTCGGGTTTTGGGTACTGCGCAGGAGCGGCGAATCCAATATCGGGATAGCGAACCGGTTCGGGATCTCCCGCCAGGCGGTTTCCCGGGCGCTTCTTTTAATGGACGAGAAGATCGGGACCATCCTGCGGGAGATGGCGCAGGCAAACCAGATCGCGATCGGGAAGATTGACGCTGACCGGGGGATCCTTCTCGGCCGATCGATCCCGTTCCAGACTGCGGCCATTATCTTTGTCTCGGAAAAACACGGAGTTCAGGTCTGGTACGAACACGACGGAGACTGCGGGACCTGTCAGAGATACACGGAATGTATCGAGTTACTCTGGGACTACGCAACCGAGCTCGGGTTCAAAATCAGGAATACGGATCACCCGACAAAGATGGCAAAAGAACTGTTTGCCAGAATCAAGGAGAGCATAACATGACACAATTCGCAAAAGTTATCCGGGGATGGCTCGGCTGGTGCCCGAACACGCATGCACTAAAGATGCAGGTACCTGCTGCCAGTACAGGAACAGAACCGACAGATGCTACCGATCGGGAGTCCCCCGCGTCCGGCCTTCTGCCAAAAACCCTGGAAGTACCTCACTGGATGACCGTACTGGCGCTGGTGATCCTCTTTGCCACCTGTTTTGTCGGGGGAAACCTCTGGTGGCCGGTTCCGGTCGTTATCGTGCTTATCGCGTGTATCGCCCTCCTGACCTATCGAAATTACCGGGGGGTATGAATATCCATGCAGTTTACTGATACTCTGAAAAAATGGGTGGGGTGGTGCCCCATGGAAGCAGCAGCCCGGGCCGACTGCAGCAACACGACTGGATCGCTGGACGACCGTAACAGCAGGGACAGGGAGGCCGGGCCCGTTGGCCGACGGGAACTTCTCTTTACCCGCATGGCATGGGTAGTCACCGGGCTGTCGTATCTCCTCGCTCTGGCAGTCCTGCCCGTTCTTCCGGATATCATTCCGGTCCACTGGAACTATGCCGGTGTTCCGGATGCATTTGGTGAAAAATTCCCGTCCGTATTTACCCTCCCCGTTATCCTGACGCTCGTGATGGTTCTTACCCATGTCCTGCCAAGGTTCAAACGGATGCATTCACCATCGGTTCTGTCGCGCGATATTTACGCCATCATCATCTTCTCGGCGGCCTGTCTGGTCCTTGTCGTACAGGCGGTCACGTTTGCCAATGCCGCCGGCCTGACGATTCCCATCGTTACAGTCCTCCCGATGCTTCTGGGAGTAATTTTTATTGTTCTGGGAAGCCTGCTGCCATTGATCGGGCCGAACCGGGCCATGGGCATCCGTCTTCCCTGGACCCTGAAAGACGAGAGGAACTGGAAGATGACCCACGAGCGGGGCGGCCCGGTATTTATGGGCGCCGGGATCCTTATCGTTCTCGGGAGCCCGTTTGCCGGTATCTGGGCCATTGCCCTGATGCTTGGCGTGCTCTGCATTGCACTGATCTATATTACCTGTTATTCGTACCGGTTGTCGAAAACCGGTGGAGCAGCGTTGTGAATTCCCAGCAGTCCAGCGATGTATGCGGAATAGTAACAGAGATGTGAAAATGAAAAGAGTGCTAATTACCATCCTTGCTTGTTATATCGGCAGTATTGTTCGCGGGATGTACCGGCCAGAACGAACCGCCGGCATCAGAACAGGTCACGCAAACGAATACCCCTGTCATCACGCCAGACGAATCCGCTGCAGCGACCCCGACAACATCCACTATCACAACAGCCCAAAGTTCACCCACAATAAAGCCGGTTACCTATTTTCACAGCGGAATTCCACCGGGTGGACTACCAGTGGACTCATTCCTCAAGCCTGACGTCCGGTACCCGGTCCTCTTCAGTCAGTACAATCCACATGGAGCGATCGCAGGAAACCTACAAAAATATACCGGCACTTCGGGAAAAATACACTATTGTTCTCCGATTATCCAGGAGTATGTGAACAATGTAAGTACAATGGTAAAAGGGGGATGGGTAGGTACCCAGAACCTGTATTACGATGCATCAACCGGCAGCTACCTTGGCGGCACATGGTCCGAGTCGGTTCAGGGTGTCGTGAAAAAACAGGAGGAATACAACGGTACAGCATATGCACAGCGCCGCCCGGAAGACCACCCGGCCGGTTCGCTGGGAATAGCCCCGTTTGGCGAGATGAACATTTCCTTCACGGATGAGGGTGTCGAATCGGTCACCGTACCGTATGGCTCCTATCCGGATGCCAGGAATTATTCAGGGACCTACAAGAACGGTATGCCGATAGCGTTCTGGGTGGCCTCCGGCGTTCCTGTTCCGGTAAAATACCAGTTTTCGGACTGGGATGATTCCGATGGCAAAGATCCGCTCGATGTATTTGAGCTGGCGGGTTGGGGATAACTGGGTAAAAGGGGAGACCACGACATGCTACCGTTCGCAGAAGCAATCGACGGGAGGCTCGGGCTTGGCTGGTGCCCGAAACACCCGGCGGCACATATCCAGCCGACACTCATTCCGGTACCGCAGATCACCATGGAAGCCCGCGGGCCTGCCGCTGGCAGCAGGGTCGGGACATTTGGACGGATGAGGGCGGGCATAGAAATTGCTGCAGATAGTATCAGGAGCGCCGTTATGGACAGGCACCTGCTCTGGTTTTCAGTGTTTTGCCGCGCTGGTGATGCTTGCCATAATTGCAGGAGAGACCCTGATAATCCTCAACTCCGGAAATGAAAGTGCCCTGCCCTTCCTTCTTGCCCTCCCGCCATGGACCGGGCTCCATTTGCTGGATATCCGGATCTTCCTTCTCCAGCTGGTCTGCCTGTCCGGTCTTACCTTCATTATGGCGGCATTGATCCAGTACCGCTTCTGCAAAGGATCGGGAGAGCTCCTTACCAGTCCGGGATGCGTTCTCCGCAGTCAGCACCCATACGATTACCCTCGCCAGCTTGTCCCTTCTGATGTCACTTGTAGGGACGGTGCTGTATGCACTGGTTACCCAGTCCCAGGTTTTCGGGAAGATTGTGTCAGGTATCTCGAACAACCCTGTTTTACCTCCCGTATGCCTATTATTTCCCGAACCTGTTCGATTCCGCAATCTGGTTCTCGGCAATTCTCATGGCCGTCGCCATTATCGAATTCCTTGTCGTGATGTATGTCGTGCCATCTGTGGTATTGGGAAACCGGGATCTCGTTTCAGCATTTCGCCGATCCTGGACCTGTATAGGAAAAACCTGGCGTGAAATGCTTGGCTGCACCATAGTCTTTGGAAGTATTGCTCTGGGCGTTATGCTCATAGCGCTTGCGATCGGCCAGTCCCCCCTTTTGCTCAACCACGATTACGATTTCTTCCTCCAGATTTCCCGCGGAAAGATCCTGATGACAGCGGCCTGCTATGGGTTTGTCCTTGCCTGTGGGATCCTCGCCACACGTTGGGTCAACGGTTTTTGGAGTCGCCGTTACCCGCCTTTATGCAGTATTCACAGAAACACGTGATCCGGTCTGACGGGATAAACGCTACAGTCAGATGTAGCCGGAAGGGGGAAGACGCCCCGGTACTCCCTCATTTTTCCACGATATCCACGGTAAAACTCGTCGCCGTATCACAATAGGACATATCGCTGAACGGGAAATGCAGTGAGCTCTGGTTGTCCAGGTCAAGGTCCCGGTAGCAGAGAACGAGAGGGAACGAATAATTGCCGGGCTGGATACGCGGATCGGTTCCTATGGTCAGGGTAGTATTCGATAAGCGGAAGTTCGTACCGCTCATAACCACGGGATCAAAGGAGAATGCCAGTCCATCGGGTATTGGCTGAAGCTGCCCCGGGTTGGACTCCAGCGGAAACGACCAGCTCTCCCCGGATATGCGCGCCGGGATCGTAAAATACAGCTCGCGCAGTCCACCGCCATAGTTCCGGGCCCGGACTGGGAAGTTTTGCGTTTCCCCGGCATGCAGTACGACTGGTGACTGCAGAGCCGTATCTATCCCGGGCATCGGCTGCATGCTCCGGGTCTGGGAATGGAACGAGCAGATCTTGGTAATTGCGATACGGTCATCTGCATTCCGGGGCATCGTTACCGTCAACGGTAACCTCCAGGCGGAAGGGGAAGTACGGATCCCGGCTCCATCCGGAACCGTCGGGATTCGTGTGGGACTCTCCCGTCACGTTGGGGCCGATGGTGACATTGAGCTGCGACCGGTAGATATACCCGGGCCGGGTAACAAAATCATCGGGATATATTCCTGCCTCGATGATGTCGGAGGAGAGGGATACTGTACGGGTTTCATCGGAGGGGTCAACAGGGAACCAGCGTATAACTGAACGTGGATGCTGGGCGGTCATTGCCGGCAAAGAGCGTATAATTTGTCCCGTAAGATTCCTGTACCATTGCTGCATTCATAGGATCCGAGGTAACTGTCGTCAAAGGCCCCTCTGGTAGAACGGTCCTGATACTGAAGAGGGAGCGGCAACGGGGGAAGGGTGAAAAGTTCAGGGGCCGGTGAGGATGCCATGATTGTTCCATCCGCGGATGACGGGGACATGATGGCATTCACATCGGAGGCAGGGAACGGTTCCGCTGTGGTGTTGCGTTCGGTCATCGCACACCCTGCAAGGATCACGGTACTGGAAAGGAGAAGTAATATGGCGAAAAATGCCTTCATTCGAGCTGCCTTTAAGGATATTCATGGTTGGGCAATATTAGAAAGTATCGAAGGATATCCTGCTATTACACGATCCTGCGAATCGCTGTAGGCCCTCAACCAGATGCCCGGTGCTTGAGTGTATCCCGAAATGCGATCCCCCGGTATTACCGAATCATTCTGGATCAGAAGCTAAACCGACCGATAAATATTTTATATTGTAAAGTCTGATACATTTACGTATGTTCCTTCCAACGAACGAGAAACAGTTCGGGTTCTGGAAGATGCGACGCAGCGGGATGACAAATATTTCGATTGCAAACCTTTTCGGGATCACACGGCAGGGGGTTTCCCAGGCACTCCTTGCAATGGACGAAAAGATCGAGGTCTCGCTACGGGAAATGGCAAAGGCAAACAGAATCCAGGTTGAAAAGATCGATGTAAAAAAAGGCGTCCTGTTCGGGAAGTCGATCCCGTTCCAGACCAATGCCTATATCTTTGTCTCGGAGAAGCACGGCATGCAGGTCTGGTACGAGCATGAAGGCGATTGCATCTCCTGCGACGAGTTCACCAAATGCATCGAGTTCATCTGGGATCTCGCGACCGAACTGGGGATAAAGCTCGAAAAGACGCAGGACCCGACAAAAATGGCAGAAGAACTGCTCGTAAAAATCCGGGAGAGTACAGAATGAATGGTACCCTGAATACGGTCGGACACTGGCTTGGTTTGTGCCGAAAACAACCGGCCAGGATCCTGCAGGTGTATCCCGGTTTCCCACCGGAATCCACTTATGAGGATCTCTCCGGGGGTGGCAGGAGCGGAGGATCGGGAGCTATCCACCGGGGGGTTGGCGCTGCACTCTCAGGGTTGATGATGCTCGTCCGTAACCGAAAGCTCCTCTGGTTTACGCTCCTTGCCGGACTTGTGCTGGCGGGAAGTGCCATTATCCAAGGGGGCGTTCAGCTACATTACCTGGACCATGCAACCCTATATTGGCGAAACCGAATGGATCATTCTGAACTTTATTATCGAATTCGGGATACTATTCTCCCTTGTGTTTATCCTCGCAGGCCTTGTCCTGAGCATCTCGTCAACAAAAGGAGGGCCTGCATCGTTCTTTGAAGGTCTTTGCGGGGCAAAAAAACACATAAAAGCAATCGTTATGTGGTCGGGCATTCTGGCCTTTGCCGGCATGCTGCTCTTTGGGATCTACTTTTACTCTCCCGGCTGGCTGCCGCAGAATCATCTCCTCATCACCATCCTTGGGCCGCTCTATGAACCGATCAACCTTCTTATGGAGTACCCGTTCAACCCGGCGTTAACACCGTACTCCTTTTTTAACCCCTCTCGTGTAGGGGGGATCCCACCGATAGCCTGGATATATCCCAACGGGATCTCACAGGCCCTGACCTTTTCGGGAATCAATCTGCTCCTGTTTGTCCTGACCCCGTTTGTTGTACCCCTCATCGTCATCGAGAAAAAAACCATCCGGGGGGCGGTTACGGGATCGCTTGCCCTGCTGAAAAATGCCTGGGCGGAAGTAATTTCCTGCGCCCTCTTTTTAGGGATTATCGTATGCGGCGTGTTTTTTACGTACCTGATTGTCCAGGCGGCATCCGGGATGGCCTCCCCCGTCGAGGCTGCTGCACTGAACCAGGGGTATAGCTGGATTGCTTTTGCTCTCGTGTACGACTGTGTATTGTTCTGTTTTGCAATGGTAATGGCAACTGTCGGGGTGATTGCGGCCCTGAATATCTACCGGTCAACGAAAACCAGGCAGATACCCTGGATCTGCTGAAGATCTCCCGGAGGCCCGATAATGTATCTTGTTTCTGCGATCGCTGAAGTATGGTTCGGCCTGTGCCGGAAACCACCGGTAGTACACGCATTCCAGACCGGCATCTGTATCCCGGAGACCTCCTGCCAAGGACTTCCCGATGGCGGGGGCAGCGGATCGGGAACTATTCGTCGGGGAATCGGTGCTGCCCTTGAAGGGATGAAGACACTGAACCACAACCGGCAGCTCCTCTGGTTTACCCTCCTTGTCGGGATTGTGTTAGTGGGAAATACTATCGGTCAGGCCGTGTTCTGGTACCTCAGTTACAACCTTCACATGGAACTCAGCTGGATCGCATGGCAGTTTTTCATCGAGGTAGGAACTATGTTCTTTCTCGTGTTCTTGCTGGCAGGCCTTGTCCTGAGCATCCCCTCAAAGAAAGAAGATTCTGCCTCGTTATTTGAGGGACTTATCAGGGCAAAAAAATACCTAAGACCTCTTACCTGCTGGTCCATAGCTCTGGCACTTGCAGGCATGCTTCTCATCGTTATTTTCTCGTATGTTCCTTCCTGGTTCCCGACGCCCGAGACCCTTTTTCTTTATCGCAATGGCTTCGGGCATTTGGATTCGTTCCTTTTCAATACACTCAGCCAGTTCCCCTTCAACCTGAGTCGCCTTCCGCCCACGGATCTATTTTCCGAGATCCCGGGCTATGGGGGACGATCGATATTGTTATGGTTCTATCCAGGCCTCAGGGAGGCCCTGATCTTTTCGGGGATAAACCTGCTCCTGCTCGTCCTGACACTGTTTGTCGTGCCCTGCATCGTGCTCGGGCATAAAACTCTCAGGGAAGCAGTCGCGGGATCGTTTGCCCTGATGAAAAAGACATGGGTCGAAGTATCTGCCTGTGCTGCTTTCCTTGGAGTTATCGTATTTGGAGTCTTCATTTCGTACATGCTCGTCCAAGCTGTGCACGGGATGGTCACACCCCTCGCTACCTACTATCATCCCACGGATATGTGGATTGCCCTTGGTCTTGTCTATGATCTCGCACTATTCAGTATTGCATTTGTCGTGGCAACGGTTGGCGGGATCGCTGTGCTGGATCTTTACCGCTCTGCAAAGACCGGGCAGGTACCAGGATCCACAGGGGCAGAACAGGTTCCATAATTTTTCCGGCCAATCGCCAGCCGACATAGTGACAAAGAGACAATCCAAGTAAAGACCTTGATCGGATTTAGCATCCGTGAATTTGTGATTCCAAAACAGAACCAGAAAATATATATTGTAAATATCCATACATTTACGCATGTCAAAGCCAGATAGTAAAAGACCGCATGCGGTCTGGAAGCTGTTCCTGCTGTGTATCATGGCAGGAACAGTACTCCTGGCACTACCCGTATCTGCGGCAGACAAACCGGTTGTCACGGTTGCCGCACAGGGGCCGGAGCAGTATTACCTTGGAGAAAAAGTAGTTCTTTCCGGTACCAATACCGATACGGGTTCAACGTACCTGTACATCACCGGACCAAACCTTCCCGAGAGTGGAGGAAAACTAACTTCACCTGATCAAAAAGTGGTCAGCGGAAATGCAGACACATTTACGGTTGTCAGTACACAATCGGACAAGACCTGGGAATATCCCTGGTACACAGCGGGTCTCCGGGTGGATGCAGGGTCGTATACCATCTATGCAGCAAGCGAACCAAAATCCACAAGCCAGCTGGCTGACACACCCTATGGCACGACCAGCATTATCATCAAAAAAACCGTTCATAACCACAGCGATGTCATCGGCAACCGTGGTTGCCGGTCAGCCATTTACGGTTACCGGGACCGCGGTTACGGACGGGAACCAGTCCTCTGTCCAGGTCTGGATCTTTGGGGACAACTACGCATATCATGCAACAACCCCGGTGAATTCCGATTATTCGTTTACCTTCACGGGCGATGCAGCGCTGTCAGGGAACCTGCCCAAAGGACAGAACTATCTTGTCGTCCAGCACCCGATGGCAGGACAACACGTTCGACTTTGTGGCAAGCGGTGACTACGTCCGTGACGTAAAGCAAAACAACGGCATGAATCTCTTTAAGATCACCGGCACGGGAAGCCTGCAGGGCAGCGATGCGGCAGATGCACTTATCGCCGCTATCGGCGAACGGGAAGTCCACGATTCCACGTATACCAATGACACATACACCATCATTCCCTTCCAGGTCGCCGGTGCAGGAAGTACGACTGTCGCCCCGGCATCCGGTGCATCCACCGGCACTGCGGTAACGATCTCCGCGGACGGAAGTCATTACTATTACCAGGGTGAAAAAGTGGTCCTGAGGGGGCAAAGTTCCACTGCAGGTACGGTATACCTTTTCATGACCGGCCCCACCACATTCAAGAACGGACCCGGCATCCCCGCCAGTGGGGGAAAACTTACCTCACCCCTGCAAGCGGTAGTCAGCGGAGACCCGGACTCATTTACCGAAGTAACCACGAAACCGGATAAAACCTGGGAATATTCCTGGTACACGGATAATATCAACGTGGACGCCGGTACGTACACCGTTTATGCGGAAAGCCAGCCAAACGCAGCCGACCAGCTGGATTCCGGCGCTGCAGATGTCGGGATGGCCCTGAAAAAGCCGTATATTACGGCAAATATGTCCTCCGTAAACGTCATAAAAGGACAGCCATTTACCGTAACCGGGGTTGCTGCAGGGGTTCCTCCCGAGGTCCAGGTCTGGATCTTCGGCGATAATTATGCATTTACGACAAAAACGCCGGTGAATTCCGACGGGGACTTTACCTTTACTGCCGGTGGGGCAATGTCTGAAAATCTCCCGGCAGGACAATATTACCTTGTCGTAGAGCACCCGATGGCAGACAACCAGTTCGACTTCGTTGTCAGCGGCGATTATGTCCGTGATGAAAAGCTGGATAATAGTCCCATCCTCTTCAAACTCACCGGCTCCGGGAATCTGCGGGGCAGCGATGCAGCAGGACGCACTCATCACCTCCATCTCCGCCCAGAATGCACACGATAATACGTATACGAACGACACGTACACCCTGATCCCCTTCCAGGTCACTACGGGTTCATGGGACCACTTCCGCCACGGGTTCGGGAGTAACGATCTCTGCGGACGGGACCCAGTCGTATTATCTGGGGGAGAAAGTAGTATTCAGGGGCCAGAATACCGATTCGGATTCCACCTACCTTTTCATGACCGGGCCCAATCTCCCGGCTGCCGGGATAAAACTTACCTCCTCAAAAGAAACTGCAACAGAGCGGGAACCCGGACTCATTTACCGTGGTAAAAACAAATGCGGATAAATCGTGGGAATTATTCCTTTTACACGGCAAATCTCCTGTTAGATGCCGGGGTCTATACGGTCTATGCAGCAAGCCAGCCAAAAACTGCGGATCAGCTGGGCCCGGATGCCGCCAATGTCGGAATTGTCCTGAAAAAACCCTTCATAACTGCCGCGCTTACCCCCACACCGGTTAGTAAAAGGGCAGCCATTCCAGGTTACCGGAACTGCAGAGGGCAATATCCCACAGGTCCAGGTCTGGATTATCGGCGATAATTATGTCTTACTACAACGATAACGCCGGTAAATATCGATGCGAACTTTACCTTTACCGCCGATGCTGGCACTAACGGGAAAACTCCCGACAGGGCAGAACTATCTTTTCGTACAGCACCCGATGCAGAACAATGAAGTTCGATATCGATATCAGCGGAGATTATGTCCGCAACATGAAACTCAACAACGGTACGAACCTCTTTAAGATTACCGGTACGGGAAGCCTGCAAGGGCAGCGATGCCGCAGACGCACTCATGGCTGCATTCACCAGTACCGAAGCACGGGATGATACCTTTACCGTAATCCCCTTCCAGGTTACTGGTGCAGAAAGCCAGACCCCCCAGACATCGATCACAACCACTCTGCGCAGCCTGGAAACAGCATTACGATCACTTTTCTAATTTTTTTCGTATTGCCCATCCGAAAACACCCTAATGTCAAAGAACTTCGTGGTAAAACAACATGACCGATCAGATCATACTTCCTTTTGGGAGACGCTTCCGTAATCCCTGTTCAAGACCTGCTATTGTTTTGTTCCTGATTGTTTTTCTTTTCCTGATTTCTGCCGCTCACGTTTCCGCTGACGATGCGATGTTCCGGGCCAACCCGGAGCATACCGGCGTTTATGGCAACGGAGGTACTGAACCGGGAAATTCTGAACTTTGGCATTTCGCTACGGGAGGATTCGTCTATTCATCGCCAACGGTGGCAAGCGGTATTGTCTACGTAGGAAGTGACGATAAAAACCTGTACGCCATCAATGCGGTGACGGGAAACGTGAAATGGAAGTTCGCTACAGGAGATCCTGTGTATACGTCACCGACCATTGCAGAGGGGGCAGTCTTTGTCGGGAGCGAGGACAAGAACCTGTATGCTGTCGATGCTGTGACAGGAACGGAGAAATGGAAGTTTGTAATGGGTGGCTGGGTATATTCGTCCCCGGCTGTGGCTGATGGGGTTGTCTATGTCGGGAGTTCGGATAACAACCTGTATGCCATCGATGCAATCACGGGAAAAGAGAAGTGGAAGTTCGCTACGGGAGATTATGTCGATTCATCTCCGACGGTGGCGGACGGAGTTGTCTATGTCGGGAGTTCAGATAAAAATCTCTATGCCATCGATGCAATCACGGGAAAAGAGAAGTGGAAGTATCCGATGGGTGCACGGTCGGGGTCATCCCCGGCTGTGGCAGACGGCGTTGTCTACATCGGGTGTGAGGACAAGAACCTGTATGCTGTCGATGCGGCGACGGGGAAAGAGAAATGGAGGTTTGCTACAGGGGACTGGGTTGATTCATCTCCGGCTGTGGCCGATGGAGTTGTCTATATCGGGAGCAGGGACAAGAACCTGTATGCCATCGATGCGGCGACAGGAACGGAGAAGTGGGAATTCCCGACAGGAGACAGGATTGTTTCATCTCCGGCTGTGGCTGACGGGGTCGTCTATGTCGGAAGCAGGGACAAGAACCTGTACGCTATTGATGCGGCGACAGGAACGGAGAAATGGAGATTTGTTACCGGAGAGTGGGTGGATTCGTCGCCGTCCATCTCAAACGGTGTTGTCTATGTCGGGAGTAACGATAAGAATCTGTATGCGATCGGGACAAACACCGTCGCACTGACAACCGTTCCAACAACTACCCGGGTCACCGATACAGGAACTCCAACGTCCCGGGCAACAACGGCAACCACTGCAATCACCACAACCACCGCACCGGTCCAACAAACCACCCAGCCGGCGCCGATCCAGTACGCTCTGCCCCTGGCAATCATCGCAGCAGCGGGAATTGCAATGCTGAAGCGACCATAATCGTTTGATCATTTTAAAAAATCGGACTCTGCTGAAACAGTAAAGAAAAAAATCAAAGAACCTGGTGCTAAAAGGTATGTCAAACAAAAACATTCCTCTTTCAGGAAGACGATTCAGCAATCCGTGTTCATAGCATTTTGTCATCCTGATCCTGATTGTTTCTCTTTTTCTGGGTTTTGTCATTCCCGCATCCGCTGAAGATGCGATGTTCCGGGCCAACCCGGAACATACCGGGGTTTATGGTAATGGGAGTATCGTTCCGGTGAATTCTGAACTATGGCATTTTACTACAGGGGGTATCGTGTATTCTTCTCCGGCTGTGGCAAACGGGGTTGTTTATGTCGGAAGCGAGGACAAAAACCTGTACGCCATCGATGCGACAACGGGAAAGGAGATGTGGCGGTTTACTACTGGAGATCACATATTTTCTTCTCCGACCGTTGCTGACGGCACGGTTTATGTCGGAAGCGAGGACAAAAACCTGTACGCGGTCGATGCTGCTACGGGAAAGGAAAAATGGAAATTTGCAATGGGTGGCTGGGTGTATTCATCCCCGGCAGTTGTGAATGGGATTGTGTATGCAGGGAATTCCTATGAAAGCCTGTACGATCTCAAAGGAGTAAACGGAAGCCTGTACGCTATCGATGCCGTGACGGGTAAAGAGAGGTGGCGGTTCGTAATGGGAAATTACGTTGATCGATCTCCGGTCGTGGCAAACGGTATTGTCTATCTGGGGTGCGGCAATGAAAACCTATATGCGATCAATGCTGCCACCGGAAAGGAGAAGTGGCGAACCGCAGATGGGGACTGGGTGTACGGATCGCCGGCGGTTGCAAACGGCGTTGTCTATGTCGGGAATGAAGATAAAAATCTGTATGCGATCGATGCTGCCACCGGGAAAGGAGAAGTGGAGATTCGCTACTGGCGATCGGGTGATCTCCTCCCCGGCTGTTGTAAACGGCGTTGTCTATTTCGGGAGCTGGGACAAAAACCTGTATGCAGTCGATGCTGCTACGGGAAAGGAGAAGTGGAGATTTGCCACAGGAGACCAGGTGGTCTCCTCCCCGGCGGTAGCAGAAGGAACGGTCTATGTCGGGAGCGAGGATAACAACCTGTACGCTATCGATGCTGCCACGGGAAAAGAGGTGTGGCACTATGCAACGGGAGACTGGATAGATTCTTCACCGGCCATCTCAAACGGTGTTGTCTATGTCGGGAGTAACGATAAGAATCTGTATGCGATCGGGACAAACACCGTCGCACTGACAACCGTTCCAACAACAACCCGGGTCACCGATACAGGAACTCCGACGTCCCAAGTTACCATCACTACTGCGGCTGCCACAACGACCATTCCGGTCCAGCAGACCACTCAACCTGCTCCGCTCCGTTATGCCCCCATCGGAGCGGTCCTTTTAGTTTTCGGGATTATGGTACGGAAGCGGCATTAACCCCGGTCTTTTTTTAAAAATCGGATTTACAGTTCCCCAAAACAGAAAATAAAGAACAGGTATTTGCGACGATTCAGAAAATTTGTGCCCCGATTACCACCCGTCGGCTCGTATCCGGGTAGGTAGCTACAATCTGGAGATTGACAGGCACGGTCTCATTCCCGGCTACTGCGTTTCCCTGCAGGGTCACTGAAGACCCGCTGCTAAACACGAGCCCTTCCGGGGGACTGATGACTGCATCGATCCCTGATGCCGCGATCAGGGACTGGTTACTGACATCTTTTTCATTAAGGTAGATGTTCACGATCGGGATCTTGTTATGATGTATTGATGTATCCGGCTGCATGACAATATGGACTGAATCCGGGCCGGTACGGACAGCCGGTGCAACATCTGTTTGCCAATCTGCGCAGAAACTGCATTCCTTCGCCGTGCTTCCTTTTAAAAAATAGCCGGACACAACAAAGCCGAAGATAATGACGAGAACCAAGGTAGCAGCGAAGAGGCACCATACAACATATCGGAAAGGTTCTTTCCGGGGGCCCGTATCCGGGGGATTCATAGCCCAACTGGCGGTTTCATAAATTCTTCAGATTACTATACCGGACATACTGCCTTATACATATCTAAGTATAGAACCCGCAGAAAATTTTCCCTATTTACGACAGGGTATGCCTCGGGCATTTTATCGAACATATGTATCACACAGGTCGCGAACCTGACGGTATCCTATAAGATTCGATACATGAAACAAACGAAACGCTCCGCTTTTTTAGCGAAACATTACCAGAACAGTCGTGTAAGAAGGAAAGGTGATAGCAGCTTGGTATGGTTCCCGGGGACTCGCGTACCTCAGTACAGCATACTACGTGTGTCAGCTTAACTGCTGGGTTCGGAATGAGACCAGGTGTTTCCCGACAGCTATGGCCGCTATCACCACTGATTTTGCTTTTTTGTTTGCAGCCGAAGAATTAGATGCTGGTTCTTCGGAAGACCGGTATTCCTTTTGATCGGAAAACCAGTCCAAGCCAAGGTCCGGATTTGAACCGGAGTGTAGTTGATCTGCAGTCAACCGCGTGGCCGCTCCGCCACCTTGGCGACCGTGTACTGTGATACCCTATCCTGTAAGACAGGATCTGATATAAGGTTTACACTCAGAATTTCGTCTGGGCTTAGCGTGGTGAGCATCAGCAATTGGACGTTAGTACTTCCGGACTGAACACGTCGTTGCCTTCGTGCTTACATCCGAAGCCTATCAAGCGGGTCTTTTACCCATGTCCTGTAACGAAGTCTCTTGTTTAGGCCGAGTTTCAAGCTTAGATGCTTTCAGCTTTTATCCCTTGGCGCGTGGCTGCTCGGCACTGCCTTGTCAGACAACCGATCCACTAGAGGCGCCGAATGAAAGTTCCTCTCGTACTATTTCATTCTTACCTTCAGACTTCACACACTCCTGATAGATAGTAACCGACCTGTCTCACGACGGTCTAAACCCAGCTCACGATCCCCTTTAATAGGCGAACAACCTCACCCTTGGCTGCTGCTGCACAGCCAGGATGGAAAGAACCGACATCGAGGTAGCAAGCCGCCGGGTCGATATGTGCTCTTGCCGGCGACGACTCTGTTATCCCCGTGGTAGCTTTTCTGTAGTCAATAAGCCTCACCAAAAGGCTGTATTGGTTCGTTAGACCCGAGTTTCCTCTCGCGATCACTTGCTATGCGTGATCGCGTCAGGCCAACTTATGCTCTTGACACTCTTCTGTGAGTTGCTGACTCACATGAGTTGACCTTGGGGCACCCTTGATATTTTTTCGAGGGTGTGGCGCCCCACCCAAACTGCCTACCTACCGGTGTCCTCGTTAGAGTGAGAACTACAACAAAACTAGGATGGTGTCTCATCGTTGACTCCCCGTTCCCCGAAAGAAACGGATATAACGTCTCCCATCTACACTGCGCAAGAATTATCGTAATTCAGCGACAGGCTGCAGTAAAGCTCAACGGGGTCTTCACTTCCCATCAGGAGTCTCTAGTCTCTGCACTAGAACAAAAGGTTCAACAGATATGTGTTAGGGACAGTAGCGCACTCATTAATCCATTCATGCAAGTCGCCAATTAAGCGACAAGGTACTACGCTACCTTAAGAGGGTCATAGTTACCCCCGCCGTTTACGAGTCCTTCGTCCGGTTGAACCCGGTATTCAGATACTCGCACTGGGCAGGAATCAGTGACTATACTAGTCCTTTCGGAGTTGCAGTCACCTATGTTGTTATTAGACAGTTAGTGCGCCCCGGTCACTGCGACCTGCCTGATCTCCAGGCAGGCACCCCTTATCCCAAAGTTACGGGGCCAATTTGCCGAGTTCCCTTAACTACATTTAAATCTGACACGCCTTTACCTTTTCAGCAAGGGGCACCTGTGTCGGATCTCGGTACGGACATGTGATTCCCTTTTCATGGGCTCAAGGAATTTGCTTGGTTACCCCATCACACTTTCACCAGATTCTCACCATTACGGTACTCCACCGGCTTATGTGCTTGGACGGGATGACAGTCCCGCTAAGCATACCCCCAAGCGTCAGGGTCTTTCGACTAAAAACCACATGGTACAGGAATATTAACCTGTTTCCCATTCGGTACGTTCGAGTTACGACGCACCTTAGGACCGACTAACCCTCGGCTGACGAACGTTGCCGAGGAAACCTAGCCCCTGCGGCGGTTGGGATTCTCACCCAACTATGCTTCTACTACTGCCAGAATTCTCATCACTACGCGGTCCACTGGAACTTACGACCCAGCTTCTACCCACGCAGAGCGCCTCCCTACCAGATCACCTTTCGGTGCTCCGTGGTCTCTGTAGTAGGCTTTAGCCCCGTCCATTTTCACCGCCCTAAATCTTGACTGGTAAGCTGTTACGCACTTTTTAAAGGATAGCTGCTTCTGAGCTCACCTTCCAGTTGTCTTTGACCTAGGACCAATTTCAGTGTTGACACTGAGCCTACATTGAGGGACATTAACCACGGTCTGGGTTGTTTCCCTTACGCATTACAAGCTTACCCCGTAACGCGGACTTCCAACCATCTAGGATGTCGGGGAGTTTGGAGTTCAACAAGGGGGTGAGCAGTTTCCCGCCCAGCTCCCCCAATTGGTGCTCTACCTCACCGACGATCTCCGGTTAGGTCATGCTGCGACATGTTTAGGGAGGAACCAGCTGATGCCAGGTTCGATTAATCTTTCACTCCTATACGTAGGTCACACCAATGATTTGCATATCAATACGGCTTGCGGTCCTCCACGCAACTTTCGTCACGCTTCAACCTGCCAACGCATAGATCACCCGGCTTCGGGTCTTATCCTGCTGACTCCGCGCACTTTTAATACGCCGTTCCACACATTGCTGCTACGAACTTGTTGGTTTCCCTATGGCTTCCCTTTTGGGTTAACCTTCGCCAACAGAATAAACTCTCTGGCCCGTTCTTCAAAACGTACGTTATGACACTGGCAACCCTGCCCGTACTACCGCCTCGCGACGGGTTCCTTCGCAGAGAAGATCCTTTCATGCCATAACCCGCGATCACCTACCAATTTCAGGCACTTTTAACCACCTTTTCAGGGTTACTTTTCAGCTTTCGCTCACGCTACTATTTCGCTATCGGTTTCAAGGTGTATTTAGCTTTAGGGGTTGATGACCCCCGGTTTCCCGCGAGAATTCCGACCCGCGGTACTCAAGACACCACCTGACACCGTCTGCTTATGCGTACGGGACTATCACCCTCTGTAGTGTGCCATTCCAGGCAACTTCCGCTTCACATCCGGCATCGTACGGTGGGCTTACAACACCACATCTCCCTTGCGGGATTCGGTTTGAGCTCTGTCGTGTTCGCTCGCCGTTACTAACGACATCTCGATTGATTTCTTCTCCTGCCCCTACTGAGATGTTTCAATTCGGGGCGTTCCCTGTCCTCAACGGACAGACGCATAAAGCGTCAGGATGTCCTATTAGGGTATCTCCGGATCACAGATTCCTTGCGTCTACCCGGAGCTTATCGCAGCTTGGCACGCCCTTCTTCGGCACTTGAACCGAGCCATTCACTGGTAGGTTTAAACTAATGCTCCGCTAAACCCATTTAACGTCCTGAGTGTAAACCTTTACACGGCCTCGCAAAGTCATTGGTTTGACTCTCAGCCCTTCCCTCCCGATTCGCATCGGGAGGTGCATCTAAACAGCTCACCGGGATTCGAACCCAGATGTGTGCCACCATTCTGGCACCTGAGCCTTTTCTTGTCGACACCGGCAATTTTGCAGTTTGTTTAGCAACCGCTTTTACCCGAATAAAATTCGTTAGGAGGTGATCCAGCCGCAGATTCCCCTACGGCTACCTTGTTACGACTTAACCCCCCTTGCAAAACCTAGATTCGATTGCCGCAGAAAACGACAACCTCATCAAGACCTCACTCGGGTGGTTTGACGGGCGGTGTGTGCAAGGAGCAGGGACATATTCACCGTGCTATTTTGAAACACGATTACTACGGATTCCAGCTTCATGTGGGCGAGTTGCAGCCCACAATCCGAACTAAGGATGGGTTTAGGAGATTGCCTTCACCTTTCGGTGTCGATACCCATTGTCCCACCCATTGTAGCCCGCGTGTAGCCCAGTTAATTCGGGGCATGCTGACCTACCGTTGCCCATTCCTTCCTCCTCTTTAGCAGAGGCGGTCCCAACAGTGTCCTCTCCATCCCGGAGGACGAGCTAGCAACTGTTGGCGTGGGTCTCGCTCGTTGCCTGACTTAACAGGATGCTTCACAGTACGAACTGACGACGGCCATGCACCTCCTCTCAGCTAGTCATGTAGAGTCTTCAGCCCGACAATCATTCAGCTGTCTTAACTGGTGAGTTTCCCGGCGTTGAGTCCGATTAAACCGCAGGCTCCACCCGTTGTGGTGCTCCCCCGCCAATTCCTTTAAGTTTCAGCCTTGCGACCGTACTTCCCAGGCGGCGCGTTTCACGATTTCTCTTCGGCACCTCGGTGACTCGTGGTCACCGATACACCTAACGCGCATCGTTTACGGCTGGGACTACCCGGGTATCTAATCCGGTTTGCTCCCCCAGCTTTCGTTCCTCACTGTCGGAGCCGTCCTGGTGAGACGCCTTCGCCACAGGTGGTCCCCCAAGGATTACAGGATTTCACTCCTACCCCTGGAGTACCTCTCACCTCTTCCGGTCCCTAGCCTGCCAGTATCCCTGAGACGCCTTCCGGTTGAGCCGGAAGATTTCCCCAGAGACTTAACAAGCCAGCTACGAACGCTTTAAGCCCAGTAATAGTGGCCACCACTCGAGCCGCCGGTATTACCGCGGCGGCTGGCACCGGTCTTGCCCGGCCCTTTCTTCGCCAGTTATTTAAACTGGCGGACAGCCTGATTTTACAGGCACTCGGAGTTCCCTTGTCACGATTGCTCGCATTGCAAAGTTTTCGCGCCTGCTGCGCCCCGTAGGGCCTGGATTCGTGTCTCAGAATCCATCTCCGGGCTCTTGCTCCCACAACCCGTACCGATTACAGGCTTGTTGGGCCGTTACCCCAACAACAACCTAATCGGCCGCAGACCCATCCTGAAGCGGCGGACCTTTGAACTACAAAGCATTCCAGCATTCATAGTCTATGAGGTATTATCCCCAGTTTCCCGGGATTATCCCTCACTTCAGGGTAGGTTGTCCACGTGTTACTGAGCAGTATGCCGAGGTCTTACACCTCTCGACTCGCATGGCTTAATCGAACTCCGATAGCAGTGGCCTCTGGCAGGATCAACCAGAATTCAAATTGTACTTTCGTACGCGCACACTATCTGAACCTTAATTCGAGGAATTAGCGGTTACTAAACAAATTTCCGCATTGCCAGTATCAACGTCAGAACCAACTCCGGTCATGCCGGGTATTGTTGGATCTCCATCAAAGTTTGCGTGTGTTCGTCGTGTTGTTCACTTGAACACGGGCTCATAATGTAGGCTTTCTCGGTATTTATACCTTGTTGCCTGCACTTTTTTTGTGTTCGGAACCAAGCCCCGGAATTTCCGGTCGTTGTTGGTTCTTCACCACACGTTTTTCGTCGTGTTTTTGGTTTGAACACGGGCTTACAATGTAGGCTTTTTCGGTATATATACCTTGTTGCCTTCATTTTGGCCCGTCTTCGGACCCGACACCCCCTGTTTTCAGGAGATTTTCTTCGGGTCTTCATCAGAATTGTGGATCACATTATTCCACACACTAGCATTTAAGGGTTACTCCCCGGACAGGTCCGGCTTTTCCGGGGAAATTGATTCGCGGAATTCTATAAGCGGGGATGATACTTGTACAAGTCAACCGGAACCTGGCTCCGGGCACGCAGGGGGCAGATTTTACCCGCACCGGCCGGACTTTCCCCAAGGCAGAGTCCGCGAGGGCAGGCCCGGTTTCCCGGATCTCCGGAAAAATCCCCAGATTTTGACTTATTCCGAAGAATACCTGCAATCCTTCGAGAGATCACATTATCCGACCGCTCCGCCCGGGCCGGGTCGCGCAGGAAAAATGCCCTCAGCCGGGCTTACCCCGCGGCAGGTCCAATAGGCGCGGAGCGGTGTATTTTCGCGCATGCATTCGGGCGGATCCCGCGCAGGATCCCGCACCCTGCCGCACGAGTTTTGCTACAGGGACCAATAACAGGCGACTCCCGTATTCATCCGGAAGTATGACGGAAAAAACTGAGGACGCGCCGGTATTATTCTGCGGCCGCAAGCATCAGCCGGTAAAACCGCTCCGGCATGGTGGCCATCGGCAGGTGGGAAGGTCGGCAGTTCAAGGTACGTCCACCCCTCCGTATCGGCCAAGATCTTCTGGTTCGCACCTGCTGTCACCCCGGCAAACCCGCTCTCCGTGCACCGGATATAAAGTCCTGGGCAGCGCCCGGATCTTTTCGGGGTCGAACCGGATCTTCTCCGTATATGCGGCAGCAGGTTCGAGCCCGGGAACGGATAGGGGATCGATCCCGCTCATAACAAACTGGTCGAACAGGGACTCCCTCGGGTCCGGCAGGGCAGCATCCACATATACCAGACGCCGGATCCGGTCCGGCATCCGACCGGCGACCCCGGTGATCACCATCCCCCCATAACTATGGCCGACCAGGATCACTTCACCGGGCCCTGCCTGTCCGATAACCGCACAGACCTGCCCGATATGATCGGTCAGGGTATGCGTGTGCTCGTCCGCAAGATCGGGTGCAAAGGCACGGTGGCCGTGCGCCTCGAGGGCTGCAACCGTTCCGTCCCAGCAACGGGCGCCAAGCAGGGTACCTTCGGGATAATCCTGTCTTCCGGTAAGCCGGTTCCAGGTTTCCGCGGATATGTTCCCCCCATGGACGAGGATATAGGAAGCCATCGATAATGACCGTTCCAGTCCTGACCTATGTATTTCAGGGGTGATAATCCCTGCTGCCTTAAAAAAAGAAACCGGGGTCGGGAATGCCCCGTTTCACTCACGCCCGACGGGGCTGTTCGGTTTACCCTACAACTGCCGGTTCTTGAGCGGGGGCCGGAGCCTGCGGGACGCCGTGGTCGTAGACTCTGGCGATGTACCGTGCAGAGAATACCTGTACCAGGGGCTGGAGGATGATCTGTATCAGCCATCCCACGAGCGGGATAAGCGCAAGGAGGGAGATGATGAGCCCGAAGAGGACGAGGAGCACGCCCACGATGATGAGGGCGAGGATGTATGCACCCCAGCCGATAGCCTGGATCGTGCCGGTAAGTGCAGAGATCCGGAACGCTTCGCGCATGCTGCCGGTCCGGGCAAAGCGCACGCAGCCGATGTATGCATAGATCAGGGTGATCACGAGGATAATGAGCCCGATCATAAGGAGGAGGAACCCTGCGGTCATCATAGTACCCATGGACCCCGCCCCGGACATTGCACCAAAAATGAGCATGATAACTGAGGCGATCATGATGACGAGCTGCCGGGATCATCCAGACCAAAGCGATCACGGTGAGCTTGATACCGTCAAGATAGAGCGCGCCAAACGAATCGAAGATGGGCGGCTGGGGAGTCCCGCGGAAGATCCTGACCATATAGCCGGAGAGGACAAACGGAGAGGAGCAGGCCCACAATACAGAGCAGGGCGATCTGCGTCAATGGAAGCGTCTCCCAGCGGAATTCTCCCGTTGCTGAGACAAGGGTTTTTGGATCGTACAGGAAGTTGATGAGCGCAAACGGCAGGGCGCATACGATAAATACCAGCCAGGTGAGCGGCTTCCCGATAAGGGCAGCCTTGCTGTACCTCACTGCATCGGAAACGAGGGCTCCGTAATCCATAATACACGATCATGGGGACACACCGTATAAAAGTCATGCTGCCACCGGACGAGGAGTCCGGCCCGGTTTCCGGATCGTACCGGACCCCCCCACAAGTTTTTTCCCCCACTGACCCCCTCATTCAATAATTGCGTAAAACCAACAGAATATCCCTATACTTTACCTCGTAAAAAGGTATTTTTCCCTGCAAATGAGAGGCACAGGATTGTTCCGCAAAATGGGGGGTCATTGGGGGAAAAATAATTTATTGCCCATGGTATACCCTCCCCACTTTTTCCCCAGGTACCCCAATATTCCGACCGGCAGGATTTTCTCGTTTCCCGACATCTGTTCTGACAGGGATCGCAAAGGAGAACCCCTCTGCATATATTATGGAGCGCAAAAATGAGACAATTCAAACCCAAACCCGGAACCAGAAGTGCCACCCGGATCCTGCATGCCCCGTTTACTGATATTACGGCATTTACCCGGGTCGTGCGGGGACTGGTCCGCGCAAACCCTCTCGGCTGCACGGCCTACCGGGGGGCAAAAAGGACCCATCCTCCCTTGGAGATCGTGCGGGAGATGTATACCGCGAAATTCGCGTACACCAGCGAGAAGGGAAAACGGGTCGGGACCGGCCAGGAGATGTATGACACGGTCGACGGGTACGAGCTCGGCGTCGCTTCCACGATCTCCAATATGGCAAACATCGCCGCACACCGGGGGAAGGTCCGGCACATCCGGGAAGCGGATCACTTCTTTGCCCTCATAAAATGCCACGATCCGGACAAAGGGCTCTTTTTTGTGAGCATCGCCCGCGACCGCCTCACGGTAGCGTCCTATACGGACGATGCAATCCTGAAACGGGTGGAGGCCTGGGCGGAGACGGTGCCGGCGCTAGCCTGATCTCCCCGTTCGGGTAATTTTTCCGGTATAATTCCGGCATATTTTTACGCTGCCCTCCCCAAAGGTCATCTTCATATGTCCGTCACGCAGATCGACCGGTTCTTCCATATCACCGAACGCGGTTCCACGGTCCGCCGGGAGATCGTTGCCGGTCTCGTGACGTTTGTCTCTATTGTCTACATCATCATCGTCAACCCGGGTATCTTAAAGGCCGCCGGGATCCCGTACGAGGCCTGCATGGCGGCAACGATCGTCACCGCCGCACTGGGCTGTATTATCATGGGCGGGTACGCGAACCGCCCGTTTGCCGTTGCGACTTACATGGGGGAGAACGCCTTTGTTGCCTATACCGTGGTCGGCGTCCTCCACTACTCATGGCAGGCAGCCCTTGGCGCCGTTTTTGTAAGCGGCATCCTCCTTGTCATCCTGACCCTCTCGGGCTGGCGGTCGGTGATGAGCGAGGCCGTCCCGGCCTCGTTAAAACTTAGCTTTTCGGTAGGGATCGGGCTCTTTTTGGCCTTTGTCGGCCTGCTCGATGCCGGGATCGTTGTCATCGGGAGCGGGAGCGTGCCGGTGGAGATCGGCAACCTCCACACGCCGGCCGTCCTGCTCGCCATTATCGGCTTTGTCCTGACCGGGATCCTGATCGTAAAGAAGGTCCCGGCCGCGATCCTCATCGGGATCCTTGCCACGGCAGGCCTTGCCTTTGCCCTTGGCACCGCCCCCCTGCCCACAGGTGCAGTATCCCTGCCGCCGGATATCTCCACGACCTTCCTCCAGCTCGATCTTTCCGCGGTCTTCACGCTCGGGATGTTCCCGGTGGTGCTCACCCTCTTTACGATGATGTTTCTCGATACCATGGGGACGCTGATCGGCCTTGGCGCCCGGGCCGGGTTCCTCGATAAAGATGGCAACATCCCCGGGGTAGAAAAGCCGTTTCTTAGCCGACGCCCTTGCCACAACAGCAGGGCGGCCTTCTCGGGACAACGACAAACGGGGTCTTTGTCGAGTCCGCTGCCGGGATCGAACAGGGCGGCCGGACGGGGCTTGTGGCAATAGTCGTGGGCGGCTTCCTGCTGCTCGCCCTCTTCTTTGCCCCGCTCTTTGCGGCAATCCCGGCGCTTCGCCACCGGGCCGGTGCTGATCCTCGTGGGCCTGATGATGCTCCAGCCGGTGACAAGGAATCGACTTCTCGGATTATGCCGAGGTGATCCCGGCCTTTACCGTAATTGCGATGATGAGCTTCACCTATAATATCGGGGTCGGGCATGTGTGCCGGGTTTGTCCTCTGGCCGGTCTTTGCGATAGTCAAGGGGAAAGTTCCGCGAGATCCCGCCGGCCTGCTGGGCGCTCTTTGTGCTCTGCCTGCTCTTCTTTGTCTTCTACCCGTACTGAACAGTATTCTTTACTGCACCTCTGAGATCGTTTATTTCCGCCCGTGCTCGCGGATATATGCGTCAAGGGCCTGACGGGTCGAGTGCCAGGTATCGTCGGCGTTGTATCGGTATCGGCTCATTTTAGACCGATCCGATACTGGTGGGATAGTTTAAGATCGCACTGGGGAAAAAGGAATGACAGGAAGTAAAATACAAGAAAACTCGTGATGGTGCACCAAGCTTACTCCGCCAGCGGATCTGTCGGGTTCCCTTCCCCATCCTCTTTTACCACATGCACGTACACATCCCCGAAGAATTCCTCCTGCCGGAGGCTGCACCCGCCGTCAAGGGCAATGAACAGGAGAGGGAGGTAGACATCGGGGAGCTTCCAGCCGAGATCCTTGCAGAGCTCGGCGAGCGTGATCTCTTCGTTGGGGTCGGCATGTGCAAGGCACTCTTCGATGATCAGCCGGGACGAGTCCTGGTAGCCTTCCTCGTGGGCGATCCCCACCACATCGTCGGCTTCGAGCAGGAAGTCGTCCTCAGCAGGCGGCAGGCGGTGGCGCCTCCGCTCCTCTTTTTCCAGGTTCTTGAGCTCGATAATCAGCTCGAAGAGCGTGACCGGGCTCTTCCGTAAGTTCTTCCGGTCGAGACGGCGCTGGATCTCCCGCTCCAGCCGTTCGATGGGCCCGAGCCGGCTCTCATCGGCAAAATCCAGGTCGCTGTCCGCATCGAATTCCCCGTCACCGCCATCGTCCTCCTCTTCGTCCGCAGTCGTATCCAGGTGCTCGGACTTCATCCGCAGGAGGGTTGCTGCGTAAAAGAGCGTCCGCCCGGAGACCTGGAGGTTGAGCTGCCGGCGCCGCTCCAGTTCGGAGAGGAAACCGGTCAGTCACTTCGATGATGTCGATGTTCCAGGGATCGATCTCGCCCCGCTCGGCAAGCCCGACCAGGATCTCGACCGGGTCTTCGACGATCTCGGGTTCGGCGGTTGCCGGGGCAGGGCCGGCACCCGGGGCATCTCCGGTACCGGGAGCGACAGGAGCCTCCGGCACTGTGGCACCGGGATTAACAGCAGCGGCAGGAGCGGTCCCGGTCTCTTCGCCGGCCGGAGCAGTGGCCGTTTCCGGTACCGGCCCGGCAGCGGTTGGATCGGGCGGTACGCTTGCAGCCTTTCCCGTCCGCTTCTTTCTCTTGTTCTCTGTACCCGGTTCAGCCATTCACCTTGACCCCGGTAACAAACGTGCTCTTGTCCGGCCGGATCGTAACTCCCATGATCCGTTCGGCAGCCTCGATCATCGGCTTACGCAACGAGACAATCACGAACTGCGAGGAAGGCGCGAGCTCTTTTATCATCGCCGCGATCCGTTCCACGTTTGCGCCGTCGAGCGACATGTCCACTTCGTCGAACGCATAGAACGGCGCCGGGATGAAATGCTGGATGGAGAAGATAAAAGCGAGCGTGGTAAGCGACTTCTCCCCGCCGGAGAGGGACGAAAGGAGGTGGACTTTTTTGTCCCTTGGCTTTACCGCGAACGTAAGCCCGCCGGTGAACGGGTCTTCCTCGTTTTCGAGCACCAGGTTGCCGCTCCCGCTCGTGAGCCGGGCGAAGATCTGCCGGAAGTTCGCATCGATTGCCTTAAAGGCGGTCATGAACGCCTCGAACTTCATCTGCTTCGTACTTCTGGATGCGCTCAATGAGGTTCTCCCGCTCCTTGGAGAGGGTGTCTTTCCTCTCGGTCCGCTCCTGCACCTGGTGCTCGATCGTCTCGTATTCCTCGATGGCGAGCATGTTCACGGCGCCGATCTTAGTGGATAGCAAGCTCCGCGTCCGCGATCTTCCCTTCGATCTCGGAAAGCGTCAGGTCAGTCTTGATCTCCCCGACGATAGGCGACAAGCGAGGCAATCTCCGCGGCAAGGGACGTGGCACGCTCTTCGAGCGCGGTGAGCTGGACAGTGATCCGCTTCCTTGTCGGAATCGAACTTGATGATCTTCGTCTCCGAGGCGTGCATGCTCTCGGAGATATCCGTCCTTTTCTTGCGCAGCTCCTCGATCTCGCCCGAGAACTGCTTCTGTTTCTCTTCGAGATCGGCGATAACGGCCTTGTGGGTGGCGATCTGATCGTTCGACCCGGCAATCTCGCCATCGATCTGCTTGTTACGCTCATCGAGCCGGGCCCGCTCCTCTCCAAGTTCGCCAACCCGGGCCGTGAAGTGCTGGCGCTCGCGGGAGGCATCGTTCATGTCCGCCTCCTTGTTCCGCAGGCGGCGCTCGGCTTCCTCGATCTCCTTTTTTCTTCTTCTCCATCTGGTCGGTCAGTGCCGGGATGTTGGTGTCGTCCAGCTTCTTTTTGATCGCATCGATCTGCGAAGTTATCCCGTTGATCGTCTCGGTGACCTTGTCGAGCTCGCCTTCGAGGGCGGCAAGTTCCGCGGCGCTGCTCCCGGTCTCCTCTTTCTGTCGGGCTACTGCTGCCTCGATAGTCTGTTTCTCGACCGTGATCGCCTCGAAGCGTTTCGTATACTCCTCGGTCACCGCCCCGGCCCGGGCCATGTTCTGGTCGATCTCGTTTCTCTGTGCCCGCTTTGCATCGACCTCTTCGGTCAGGCGCTTGACCCCCGCTTCCAGGGTCGAGGCTTCGCCCGAGAGCTCGGCAAGGTGGGAACGGATCCTGATGATCTCGTCATCGACGGCAGCGCCAAAAGCCCCTGACGGTTTTTTTTGCAGACCCGCCGGTCATTGCCCCGCTGCGCTCCAGCAGTTCGCCTTCGAGAGTGACCATGCGGTACTTCCCGATCAGCTTGCGTGCCCGCTCTAAGGTATCCACCACGACCGTGGCCCCGAGTGCTACGGCAAATGCCCGGTCGTATACCGGGTCGTAGTCGATGAGGTTGACCGCGTAATCGATAACGCCGGGCTCTTTGACCGGCGGGAGCTGCGGGGGTTTGAGCTTGTTGAGCGGGAGGAAGTGACCCGACCGAGCCTCTCGTCCTTTAAGTACCGGATCGCATCCGAAGCGATCTGGTCGGTGTCGCAGACTACGAACTGGAGCTTGTTCCCGCGGCAGTGTTGAGCGCCGTGGTGTACTCGGGCGGTGCCCGGCCCAGCTCCATGATGGTGCCGTGGACGCCTTCCATTGCCCGTACCGCATCGATGGCCTTGCCCCCGGACTCGCCCCGGGCCTGCTGGGCGGCCTTCGAGGCGTATCGCGTCCTGTTCGGCATCCCGTATCTCGCCGCGGAGCCGTTCGAGCGATGAACGCTGGGCAAAGAGGGTGCCTTCGAGTTCCGAGAGGTTCCGGTCGAGCCCTTTTTTCTGCTCTGCAAGATCGGTGACAGGCCTTCTGGTTCTCCGCGAGCTGCTCCTGTTTTGCCGCATATTCCTCGTCGAGCTGTTTCTGGAGCGAGGTGAGACGCTCGAGCTCGCTCGTCCGCATCCTGCTCTTCTCGATGAGCATATCCTGCTGGTGGAGGATGCCGGATCCGCTCGCCCTTCTTTGCCTCTGCCTCTTCCATCAGGGAAAACAGCTTTCTGCCGGGCATCCTCGGTGTCCGTGGAGTGCTGCTTAATCTCGGTCTCGATCTTTTCGAGCTGGGCCTTGTCCGTTCGCCACCTTCCATGGCGATATTCGTGCGGTCGATCGAGAGCGTGCGGATCTGGTCGGAGAGTTCCTGGACCCGGGCCTCGGCTCTCTTGGTGTCCGCAAAGACCCGGTTGATCCCTTCGAGGTTCGTCTCCTTGTCCTTCTTTAAGCGGGCTATTGTCTGCTCGGCGAGCTTGATCCCGCTCTTTGCCTCTTCGAGATCGGCGATCAGCTTCAGGTACTCGGGGCCGCTTTTCTGGTTGATGAGCTCGTCCACATCGGCAAGATCGGCTTTCAGGTAGGCAAGCTCGTTCTCCTCAATGCTCCGGTCGGAAGCGATCCGGGCAGAGCTTGATCTTCTGGTCTTCTGCCGAAGCAAGGAGCGTTGAACGTTCCTTTTCCTTATCGTGGAGCTGGGCGGCGGAGCGGCATCCCCTGGTAGAAAGGCGAGCTCCTTTTGCCACTTCTGGTATTCGAGGGCATGCTCCCGCTCTTTTTTCAGCTCGTTTGCCCGTTTGGTGAGCTCGATTAAAGAGAGTTCCTCCCGCTCGATACGTTCCCGCACAACATCGAGCTCGGAGAGCGCCTGCGCCTTTTTCGTGTCGAACTCGGAGACGCCCGCGATCTCGTCGATGATCTTGCGGCGCTCGAAGTCGCTCATCTCCATGATCCGCGTCACATCGCCCTGCATCACGACGTTGTAGCCGTGCGGGATGATCCCGAACTTTGCCAGGTGGTCGACGATATCGCTCTGCTTACAGAGCCGGTCGTTTAAGTAATTGTAGCTGTAATAGCCGTTCCCGGTCTTTTTGATCCGGCGCCGGATCTTCGTCCCGTCGGAAAAGGAGATGGCGACCTCGGCGATATTCTTTCCCGAGTTGAGGTTGATGAGATCGGTGAGCTTCTCGGCCCGGAGGTTGCGGGAGCTCGATAGTGCGAGAACAAAAAGGATGGAATCGATGATATTGCTCTTGCCGGAACCATTCGGGCCCGATATAACGGTGAAACCCTCTAAAAAGGGGATTTTTGTCTTTCTTGAAAAAGACTTGAAATTATCTATTTCCAGTTCTGTGATGTGCAAAGATCCGGCTCCCTGGTACTGGCTTACTTCTTTGCAGAATCAGAGGGCTTTGACTTGTCTTCTTCGACCGCGTAGATGAGGTCGCTCTGCTTGGGCCGGGATCCGCCGCCTTTCTTGTTCCGCCCGTAGCCTGCCGAAGCAACAATGTAGTCCTTGTCGCCGCGGCGGGGTTCGAGCTTCATGGTCCCGTCGGGCTGCATGATCATGTCCATCTCGGGCTCGGCCGGGGCTGCCGGTTCGGCTTCAGCGGCACGGGAACCGCGGCGGATGACGACAGTGCTGCCACCCGCCTGCGGGGGCCGATGCACCGGAAACGGCACCGGGCACCTGCGATCCCTGAACGAATGGGCTGCATCCTTTTGAGTTCCTGACGGCTGCGTTCCTCGGTCATCTTGGACATCTTCATTGCAATCGATTTGAGGTCAAGGAGTTCCTGGGTGAGTCCCTTGACGAGCGCTTCCATCTCGTTGACCTTCTTTTCGAGCGCTGCAACGCGGTCCTCGCCTGCACCGCTTCCTGCGTTTTCCATCATCCTGATCAATCTCTCCTTTTCATCAAGTTCGAACTCGAGGTACCTGATCTTTGCTTCCGGTCGAACCATGCCATACCCGTATATGTTTGGATATATAATGGTGCGGCGCACTCCTTATTAATAATAGTAGTGATCTGCGGATGAGGAAAAAAAGGTTTGTGCCCGTTTTCTTCCAAAAAAGGGGCGCGTGACTCCCCCAACAGGCTATTTGAGCCCATCACGCGCTGTTTTACCGATCCCCCGGACAGGGCGGCTGCCCGGGTGCCGCATTTCGGGAAGACCGTGTTTTTATACACCGTACCAAAGAAAAGGTATTACCTGATCCCTGCCAACCTTTTTCCATATGTCGTATCTGTCCCAAACCGATCCAGAAATAGCAAATATCATTGAAAAAGAACGGCTCCGCCAGACAAACGGCCTGGAGCTGATCGCCTCCGAGAACATTGTCAGCCGTGCGGTGCTCGAAGCGATGGGTTCTATTATGACCAACAAGTACGCCGAAGGCTACCCGGGGAAGAGGTACTACGGCGGCTGTGAGTTCCACGACATGGCCGAGAACCTTGCCCGCGACCGCTTAAAAAAACTCTTCGGCGCACAGCACGCAAACGTCCAGCCCCACTCGGGCACCCAGGCCAACATGGCGGTCTATTTTGCCAACATGAAGCTCGGCGAAAAGATCTTCTCCATGAAACTCAACCAGGGCGGCCACCTTTCCCATGGTTCCCCGGTCAGCTTCACCGGCAAATTCTACCAGGTCGCCCAGTACGGCGTTGACCCCAAAACGGAAACCCTCGATTATGGCGCAATTGGCGAGATGGCCAGAAAAGAGAAGCCCCAGATGATTGTCTGCGGTGCCTCTGCCTACCCGAGAATCATCGACTTCAAGGCGTTCCAGGAGATCGCCGACGATGTCGGGGCGTTCTGCATGGCAGATATCGCCCACATTGCCGGTCTTGTTGCCACAAAGCAGCACCCGACCTCGGTCGGTGTGGTGAACTTCACGACCACCACGACCCACAAGACCCTCCGCGGCCCCCGCGGCGGCGCGATCATGTGCAACGAAGAGTACGCAGCGGCAATCGACAAGGCGGTCTTCCCGGGCATGCAGGGCGGCCCGCTGATGCACATCATCAGTGCAAAGGCGGTCTGCTTTGAAGAGGCGCTCAAGCCGTCGTTTACGGAATACAACAAAGCAGATCATCAGGAACGCAAAGGTGCTCGCCGAGACCTTGATGAACAACGGCATCCGGCTTGTCTCGGGCGGCACGGACAACCACCTGATGCTCATCGACCTCACCAACCAGCACCTGACCGGGCTTGAGGCAGAAGTGGCACTCGGGAAAGCCGGCATCACGGTCAACAAGAACACGATCCCGAACGAGACCAAGAGCCCGTTTGTCACGAGCGGTCTCCGGGTCGGTACGCCGGCAGTCACGTCACGGGGCATGAAAGAGGCCGAGATGCGCCAGATCGGGAACTGGATCGCGTCGGTTGTCAAGGATATCAAGAACGAGACGCTGATCGCAAAGGTGAACGGGGAAGTTACTGCAATGGCGCAGAAATACCCGATTTACCCGACAGTATAATAATCTCTTTTCTCATTTTTTATTACAGTCAAAGTACAGGGGCATACGGCAATGGTCACCATTCTCGACGGCAAAGCAGTATCGGAAAAGAGGCTCGAACTCATAAAAGAGGCAATCGGCGAATCCGGCCTGTACCCGCGCCTTGCCACCGTGATCGTGGGAAACGACCCCGCTTCGCAGATGTACGTCCGGATGAAGCACCGGGCCTGCGAACGGGTGGGTATCGGTTCGGTTGGAATCGAGATCCCGGGCGATGCAACTACCGCGAAAGTGCTTGAAACAATCGGACGCCTCAACGCAGATAACGACATCAACGGCATCCTCGTCCAGCTCCCGCTCCCGAAACAAATCGATACCGACAAGGTGATCTCCGCAGTAAAGATCGAAAAAGACGTGGACGGTTTCCACCCGACAAGCCTTGGCCTCTTAATGAGCGGGAAGCCCGTCTTTACCCCCTGCACCCCGACCGGGATCATGACCATTTTAAAAGAATACCATATACAGGTCGCCGGTGCCCACGCTGTCGTTGCCGGGCGGAGCATCGATGTCGGGAGACCGATGGCAGCACTCCTCACCAATGCCGATGCAACGGTCACCGTCTGCCACAGCAAGACCCGCGACCTTGCCGGGGAACTCAGGCAGGCAGATATCCTCGTTTCGGCAATCGGGAAGGCGCAGTTCATTACACCAGAGATGGTAAAACCCGGTGCGGTCGTGATCGACGTGGGTATCAACCACCTCGACGGAAAACTCGTGGGCGATGTGGATTTCGATGCAGTAAAAGAGGTCGCTTCTGCCATCACTCCTGTCCCCGGAGGCGTAGGCCCCATGACCATTGCAACGCTTATGGACAACACCTTTACCGCGGCACAGAGGATGCAATGAAAGTCCTGCACGGTAAACAAGCTGGTGATCGGCGGTGACGCACCACCGCGGCTGATGGGTGTCATCAACGTGAGCAACGAGTCCTTTTACCAGGGCTCGTACATCCCCATAGAAAAAGTGCATGAGACCGCGGTCGCGATGGTCGAACAGGGCGCAGACATGATCGATATCGGTGCCCGAAGCACTGCACCGAACACGCAGGCAATCAGCGGGGTGACCGAGGCGGAACGCATCGATGCTGCCTTGAAAGAGCTCGACGGGAGCGGGATCACGCTGTCGGTCGATACGATGCACCCGGGCGTGCTTGAGGTCTGCTTAAAACACGATGTCCACGCGGCAAACGATATCGGGGGATTTGTCTACCCGGCATATGCAGAAAAAGTAGCAGAGGCCGGCATTCCTGCTTTTGTGATGGCAACGAACCAGCAGCCGGGCGATCCCGTTGGTGTTGCCGAGACGCTTGCCTCTCTCGAAGGCGTCATGAAGCGGTGCGAAGACGCCGGGGTAAAGGAGTACGTGCTCGATCCGGGCATCGGGATCTGGACCCCGCTGCGATCGGTCGATGACGACTGGGAACTCTGCCGGCATTTCGGGGAGTTTTTGAAATTCGACCGCCCGGTGCTTGCCGCGGTCTCACGGAAAGACCTTCATCGGGCTGCTCCTCAACCGCTATCCCGAGGACCGGCTCCCGGGAACCCTTGCCGTGACGGTAAAACTCCTTGAAGAAGGGAGCTTCCATCATCCGGGCCCACGATGTGGCTGCAACCCGCGACGTAATGAAAGTCTGGGAGCGGATGAAGGGGACGAAATGAAGAACACGTATTCGGTCATCGGGCTCTCTACCGGGGTCATCCGGCCGGACGATCCGTTTGCAGACCGGATTATCGCGGCGGCACAGACCGCTGCCGGCGGTTTTCGTGACGGCGATGTCCTTGTCCTTGCCGAGACCGCGGTCGCCACTGCGGAAGGACACGTCATCCGGCTCGATTCAGTGACACCGTCTGCACGGGCAGAAGAGCTTGCAGGGAAATACCACATGGACCCCCGGACCGTGGAGGTCGTGCTTGCCGAGAGCGAAGATGTTGTCGGCGGCATTCCGGGATTCCTGCTCTGCATGAAACAGGGGACGCTCCTCCCGAACGCAGGAGTCGATGCCTCGAACGCCCCGCCGGGCTGTATCGTCCCGCTGCCAAAAGATCCGGACGCGAGTGCGAAGAGGATCCGAGAGAAGATCGAAAAGCAGTGCGGAGTCTCCATCGGCGTTCTTGTCATCGACAGTCGGACGCATGCGATGCGGCTCGGCTGCTCGGGCGTTGCCATCGGGTGCTCCGGGATCGATTCGGTGATCGATGACCGGGGCAGGAGCGATCTCTTCGGGCGCAGGCTCGAAGTGACGAAGCGTGCGGTGGCTGACAATATCGCCTCCGCTGCGGAACTAGTGATGGGCGAAGCCGATGAGTGCACGCCGGCGGTCATTGTCCGGGGGCTTGGCATGCCCATCGGGAACCAGATTGGTGTAGGACTATCGATGCCGACGAATGCCTGTTCATGGGCGTATTCCGGAAGGGCAGGAAGGAGTAGGCCTGTCCCCCGTGATCTCTTTTTAATTTTTTTTAATTCCGGCGTTTGCAGGGATTTTCGGGTAGGGTTCCTGACAAAACAGTCTATGACGGCCGGGCAATGATGAGCTGGACTACAGATTCGCTCGAAAAATGTTCCCGACGGTTCGATTTCAAGGAGCCGCCTGGTGAGCCCGGTCGCGGAATTCGGCAGTTACGTTCCCCGAGCAGCACCGGGTCGATATAGGAAGTACTGAGCTGGTGCCCGACGATCTCGTCCACGGAGAACGTTTCGCGGACCGGGAATTCCAGAACTTCGATGGACGAGAAGGGAGACTGTAAAAACACCTCTTCGTGCCGGTCCTTTTCGTTATTGAGTCTCTTCTCCAGTCGCCCCGAGTAGTCCCAGGAATCGCCGAGCATCCCGGCAAGCACGTCCTTTACCGCCTGACCCCAGCCCTCGTGGAGATGGGAGAAGAACCCGTCGCTCCGGCTGACGCATGCAACCCCGCCGCCGGGTTCTATCAGGGAATCGAGAACACGAAGAACGTTTGGCCGGTCCATCCAGTGAAACGAGAGCCCCATCGTGCAGATCCGGAGCAGGGGCAGGCCGAGTGTCGTCAGGGTTACATCGGATCCGGCCAGCCATGAAATGCCGGCGATGTGTTCGGCCTCTGCCCGAAAGCGGCCTGCCTCACGCATCTCCGGGTCGGGGTCAACGGCGTACACCTTCAGGCCGCGCCGTGCAAGGGGAATTGCCATATTCCCGGTCCCGCAGCCGAGGTCGAGGGCCGCCGTACCCGGTGTGAGAGAAAACCGGGTTACGATCGTGTCAAAGACTGCCACTGGGTAGCCCCGACGATAGCGGGCATAGTACCCGGCCTTGCCGCAGAAGTAGCCGTTGTTTTGATCCCCGATTTTCCTGTTGCCGGTGCCGTTCATACCAGATTCCCGGTGACCCTGCCATTACAAGTGGGCCACGATCAGCCCGGAATATTCACCGTCCCGGACCAAAAACCATTCCTGATCCGGCAGTTCCAGCAGGAATAATGCCAGCGGGAGGCGTATATTCCCAACAGGAGAATCCATGAAGATCGCTTTTGTCCTCTACGATGGCGTGACGCTCCTTGATTTTGCCGGGGCGTACGACCCGCTCACCCGGGTAAAAACCATGGGTTTTGTCCCGGATCTGGAGTATTGCACCTGTGCGAAGCAGGAGCGCATCCGCTCGTTTGAAGGTGTGGAACTTACGGTAGACCGGGTCAGCCCCGATCTTACCGGGTTCGATTACGTCATTGTACCGGGCGGAAACAGTATCGTCAATCTCATCCGCGACCGGGAGTTTATCGGGTGGCTTGCCGTTCCTCCGGGTAAAACAACCGTTGCGGCGGTCTGCGGGGGTGCCCTCCTTGCCGGGGCGGCGGGGATGCTTAAGACCCGGCGTGCTACCACGAACCCTGCCCTGATGGAGATCCTTAAAAAATTCGCACGAGAGGTTTCGAAGGATCGCGTGGTGGATGACGATCATGTGATTACCGCAGGAGGGGTAACCGCCGCCATCGATATGGGGCTGTACCTTACGAGAAAAATTGCCGACCGCGATGCCCGGCTCGCGATCCAGAAACAGATGGACTACCCGTATTACCCGGAGAGTTCGGTTCCGGTGCCGGGCAAACCCCGATCCCCATGACCGCACAACCGATCCGGACCCGGCGTCTCGATCTCGTCCCGGTAACGGGAGAAATCCTGTCAGCAGACTTCAGCGACCACAGGAGACTTTCCCGACTGCTGGAGGCAGAGGTTCCGGCAGCATGGCCGCCAGCAGGAGATGAACCGCGAAGTCCTCTCCGAGTTTTACCGGATGGAAACCGAAAAGACCGACCCGCTCTTTGCCTGCTGGTACTGGGTGCTGGACGAACCGGGAGCTGCACGCCGGGTTCTTGTCGGGAGCGGCGGGACCGGGTCGGCGATCAGCGACCCGGAAATGGTGCTCATCGGGTATTCGGTACTCGACGCATTCCAGAACCGGGGATTTGCAACCGAAGCCGTGCAGGGAATGATCCCGGTAATCTTTTCCCGTCCCCGGATCTCGCGGATCATGGCAACGACTTTCCCGGAACTCAAGGCATCCATCCGTGTCCTTCGAAAAGATCGGTTTTTCCTGTACGGGACCGACACATGGCAGGGGACGGGCTCGAAGAGGGGAACGCTCGGATTCGTGCTGGAACGGGGGGCAGGGGAAACCCACCTTCCCGGCCTCAAGCTCACGACCGCGTGATTCATAGCCTCGTACGAACGATCCATGAGAAACAAACATGGCAGCACCCCTCAAAAAACCGGATGATTCACAGGACAGGCCTTTTCTGACCGGGGCCCCCTTCTACTTACAAGAGTTCGAGGACTTCCTACTCGGTACATCATCGACGAATACTGAAGGTACAGCCAAGAAAAATTGCCATTTTTATGCCCTGTGCGATGAAAAAGCCGTACAGCACGAGCCCGAGCCACCAGCTCATCCGGATGATCATCTCGCAGGTCTTCGATGAATCCCAGTACCATATCGTTATCTTCGGCACCTGCGGGATTGTCCCTTCCGAACTCGAAACCATGTATCCCGTATGCCCACTACCGGTACATGCTCGGGAAAGTGCAATGACGAGAATGTAAAGGAGGATTCCTTACAATCGAGACCGACCGGGTGGCCGGCTACCTGGAAAAAACAAAAGAGTCCTATACCTACCGGATCGCCTACTGCATCGGCCTCTTCCGTGAGGCGATGATAAGGGGATCAAAAAAAGCAGGTGTCCCTCTCGATCTTCTTCCTCCCGACAAAGGATATGATCGACCAGGTGATCGCAGAAGAGGAGTGCCGGTTCCAGGAGGGAAGCCTCTCGATGGACGAGTACCTCGGCGAGTTCTGTGACTCCCTTATCCGGTTCAGGAACGATCACCCGGACCTGAAACGCAGCGGGTAATATCCGGAACTTTTCGTCGTTTTTCCTTCTGTCAATACAACATACCGCCAGGTCCGGAACACGCGGCTTTTCCGGAGCTCACACCCAAAATGTTTATCAAAATACAAAAATTCGCAAAAATGTACCATAATGTATATATTTGTACAAAGCAATTTCTTAGTATGCAGACCAAGATCCTCCTTGACGAGGAGCAGATCCCCAAACGCTGGTATAACGTCCAGGCGGACATGCCCTCGCCGCTCGACCCCCCGCTCCACCCGCAGACTCATAAGCCGATTGGCCCCGCCGACCTCTCCGCAATCTTCCCGGCTGAACTGATCCGGCAGGAAGTGACAACCGACCGGTATGTGGATATTCCCGAAGAAGTGCGGGATGTGCTCATGCTCTGGAGACCAAGCCCCCTGTATCGCGCCTACCGACTGGAAAAATTCCTCAGGACCCCGGCAAAGATCTATTACAAGTGGGAGGGCGTGAGCCCGGCCGGAAGCCACAAGGCCAATTCGTCCGTCCCGCAGGCGTACTACAATATGAAGGCCGGGATAGAACGGCTCTCAACGGAGACCGGGGCCGGGCAATGGGGTTCGGCCCTTGCTTTTGCCACGATGCTCTACGATCTCGACTGTACCATCTACATGGTGCGGTCGAGTTACACGCAGAAGCCGTACCGGAAGTCTATGATGAAGGTCTGGGGTGCGGAATGTATCCCGAGCCCCAGTACGAAGACAGCATCCGGGCGTGCGGTTCTCGAAAAGGACCCGGAAACCCCGGGAAGCCTCGGCATTGCCATATCTGAAGCAGTCGAAGATGCCGCAAGTCACAGCAACACGAACTATGCACTGGGTTCGGTCTTGAACCACGTCTGTCTCCACCAGACCGTGATCGGCCAGGAATGCCGGGAACAGCTGGCGATGGTCGACGATTACCCGGACGTGGTGATCGGGTGCGTGGGCGGCGGCACCAACTTTGCCGGCATCTCGTTCCCGTTCGCGGGCGACAAGCTCACGGGAAAACACAAGGACACGGATATTATCGCAGTGGAACCGGCATCCTGTCCAAGCCTGACAAAAGGCCTGTACACCTACGACCTTGCCGACGAAGCGGGCTATACCCCGCTCCTCAAGATGTTCACGCTCGGCCACGACTTTGTCCCGCCGGCAATGCATGCCGGGGGCCTGCGCTACCACGGGGACTCACCCATTGTTTCCCGACTCGTGCACGACGGCGTGATGCGGGCGGTCGCCTACCACCAGAGCGAGGTGTTCGAGGCAGCCCAGACCTTTGCCCGTACCGAGGGGATCATCGTTGCCCCCGAGACGTCCCACGCGGTGAAAGGAGCAATCGATGAGGCGCTCGCGTGTAAAAAGACCGGTGAGGAAAAGACGATCCTCTTCAACTGCTCGGGCCACGGCAACTTCGACATGAGCGCCTACGATGCGTTCTATTCGGGCAAGCTCGTGGACTACGAGTACCCGGACGAACTGATCAAAGAAGCCCTCGGGCGGATCCCGAAGATCGAATAATCTTTTTTATGCCCGTCATCGGCTTTCTCGTCAACCCGGTCGCCGGCATGGGCGGATCCGTGGGCCTTAAGGGAACGGACGGGAAGGCAGACGAGGCACGGCAGCGGGGAGCGGTGCCGCACGCCCCGGACCGGGCTGCGATCGCTCTTGCAGCGCTCAAAGGTCTCCCGGATCTCACGTTTCTTTCCTGCAGCGGGGAGATGGGAGAGGACATGCTCGAACGGTGCGGGATCTCCCGGTACCGGATCGTGTACACCGCCCGGGGGACAAGCACCGCGGAAGATACTAAAAGTGCAGTTCGTGCGTTTATCGCAGGGTGCGCCGATCTTATTCTATTCTGCGGGGGAGACGGGACAGCGAGGGATGTCTTTGCCGCTGCCGGTCGAAGTGTCCCTATCCTTGGCATTCCCGCGGGCGTGAAGATGTACTCCGCGGTCTTTGCGGTCGATCCTGCCGCCGCGGCCGGGATCCTCACCGGACCGTACACGGTCACGGACGGCGACGTTGTCGATGTTGACGAAGAAGCATACCGGGCCGGGACACTTGCAACCCGGCTGTACGGCGTTGCCCGGGTTGTGGCCCGGGCCGGCATGACGCAACCCGCAAAGCAGGTTTTCGAAGAAGCAGACGAGGAGCGGGCAAAGGAGGAGATCGCCCGGTTCATGGCTGAAGTGATGCTCCCGGACACGCTCTATCTCATCGGGGCAGGGACAACCACGGAGGCGATCGCCCGACGGCTCGGGATCGAAAAGACACTCCTTGGCGTGGATACGGTACTAAACGGGAAAATCATTGCCGCAGATGCGGACGAGAAGACGCTCCTTTCCCTTACCGAAAAATACCCGGATGCCCGGATCATCGTAAGCCCCATAGGGGCCCAGGGGTTCATCCTTGGCCGGGGCAGCCAGCAGATCAGCCCCGCGGTAGTCCGAACGGTCGGGATACACCGGGTGATCGTTGTCGCAACGCCGCACAAGCTGCGGGAGACACCGGCCCTGTACGTGGATTCGGGCGATCCCGAAATCGACGCTGGCTTCGGGCCGTCAGTCCAGGTGATCTCCGGATACCGGATTGCGCAGCGAAAGAAGATCCATCAGGCGCTGTAAACCGGGGCCCGGTGGCCAAAGAAAAGAGGATTGTTTTTTTACAGCGGTGCAACGGTCTTCTTGTACATCTCGTTTAAGACCTGTGCAAGGCCGGCATAGATTGCCAAAAACCCGCAGAGGATCCCTTCGTATCCCGCAATCACTGTGATCGTGCCGTTCCCTGTTGCGTCCCCGAGGGCAAGCAGGAAAAACAGGATCGCAAGGGTCCCGAACACCAGCTGGAGCGCCCGGTTTGCCTTTAAGGTCCCCACGAACATAACGAGCGTGAAGATTCCCCACATCGCCAGGTACGCGGCCATCGCAGTCTTGTCCGAAGCATCGGCAAGGCCCAGCTTCGGGAGCACCAGCAGGGCTACGAGTGTCAGCCAGAACATACCGTACGAGGTGAAAGCGGTTGCTCCGAACGTGTTGTTCTTCTTCCACTCTTCGATGCCGGCAATCACCTGCGCGAGGCCACCGTAGAAGATCCCCATCGCGAGGATCATGGAGCCGAGCGCAAAGAAGCCCGCATTGTGCAGGTTTAAGAGCACCGTGGTCATACCGAACGCAACGAGGCCAAGGGGCGCCGGGTTCGCGGTCGTATCCAGGTTTTTCACGGCCGTTGCCGTCTGAGTTGTTTCTGTCTGCATGATTCAATCAGTCCTTGTTGTACCGTTCACTTTTGTATGCCATCTCCGTACATTTCGGGCGTCCGTCACTCTTCCAGTGTCGAGACATCCCCGGGGTCCATCCCGAGCTCTTTTGCCTTTAACACCCGGCGCATGATCTTGCCGCTCCGGGTCTTGGGCAGTTTCTCCACGTATTCGATCTCGTGCGGGACTGCGATGGGCCCGAGCGTGATGCGCACATGGTAGACCAGGTCTTTGGTAAGCTTGTCGCTCGGCTTGTTTCCCACCCGGAGGATCACAAACGCCTTGATGGAGTTGCCTTTGATGGGATCGGGTTTTCCTATCACCGCTGCCTCGGCAACCGCGTGGTGCGAGACGAGAGCACTCTCGACTTCTGCGGTCCCGATGTTGTGGCCCGAAACGATGATGATGTCATCGGCCCGGCCGATCACCATGATGTTCCCGTCAGTACCTTTGACTGCGAGATCCCCCGCAGAGTACATGTTCGGGATCGTCTCCCAGTACTTCCGGTAGCGCTCGTCGTTTTTGTAGATCGTACGCATCATGGACGGCCAGGGGTTTTTGATCGCGAGAAATCCTCCCGTGCCCGGCGGGACCGGTATGCCATCCTTGTTTACGACATCGGCCTCGACCCCGCAGACCGGTTTTCCCACAAAGCCGGGCCGCATCGGTTCGCCGACCATTGTGGTGATCATCTGCATACCGGTCTCAGTCTGCCACCAGGTATCCACGATCGGGCAGCGATCCTTTCCGATCACGTGGTAGTACCACTCGAACGCCTCGGGATTGAGCGGTTCGCCGACAGACCCGATGATCCGCAGGGAGGAAAGGTTGTACTTGTCCGGCCAGACCTCCCCAACCCTCATGAACGTACGGATCGCAGTCGGGGCCGTATAGAAGACCGAGATCTGCTGCTCCTCGATGAGTTTCCACCAGCTTCCGGCATCCGGGAAGTCCGGGGTGATCTCGGTGATAAAGACCGTTGCCCCGACCGCAAGAGGCCCGTATACAATGTAGGAGTGACCGGTGATCCAGCCGGGATCGGCAGTACACCAGTAGATGTCCCGCTCTTTTAGGTCAAAGACGGTCTTTGTGGTGTAATACGTCCCAACCATGTAGCCGCCGCAGGTATGGACGACACCCTTTGGTGTGCCGGTCGAGCCGCTTGTATAGAGGATAAAGAGCGGGTCTTCCGCATCCATAACTTCTGCCGGGCAGGTTGTGGAAACACCCTCCATAAGCCCGTAGAAATCGTGTTCGAACCCCGGGCGGAGCTCGACCGGAGGTTCTTTTCGCCTCCGGTGGATGATGACGTGTTCCACGGACGGCGAGTTGTCGATGGCCTCGTGTACGGTCGTGATAAGCGGGATCGCTTTTCCCCGGCGGATCGAGATATCCGAGGTGATGACAACTTTTGCCTCGGCGTCTTTGATCCGCATGTTTAAGGCCGTTGTCCCAAAGCCGGCAAAGACCACGGAGTGGACTGCCCCGATCCGGGCACAGGCCAGCATCGCTATGAGCTGTTCCGGGACCATCGGCATGTAGATGCAGACCCGGTCCCCTTTTGCTACGCCGAGCGTTTTGAGACCGTTTGCAAACCGCGAAACTTCACCGAGCAGTCGCTGGTACGAATAGACCCGTTCCTTCTCGTTCTCGCCGCGCCAGATCAGCGCGACCTTGTTCCTGCGGTCGCCATTCACGTGGCGGTCGAGGCAGTTTTCCGTAATGTTGAGTTGTGCGCCAACGAACCATTTCGCATAAGGATAGTTCCATTCCAGAATCTTTTCCCACGGGCGTTTCCATTCCAGTTCACTGGCGACCCCGGCCCAGAAGGCTTCGGGATCGGACAGGAATTTTTCATAGGCGGTCTTATAGTCGCCTATCCAGGAGTCGCGCCGGTACTGCACGTCAGGGGTGTAGTACTTGGCGTTCTCCACGAGCTTGACATCGAAGTCTTCGTTCATCTCTCCCCCAAAATTTTGCATTATTAATCATGATAAATCTCTATAAAATGTTTTGGCAGCATGAGACAGTGCCGCACCGGTAAATACTCCCCAATATATAAAATTCTGATCCTACTGGCCGCACTTGTTAAAAACGTGCCAAATACCGAATATTTTCGTGTTAAATCTCAAAACAAGAAGAATACAAGAATCATTATCTATCGGTGCCGGGTAATACTCTATTTAATGCTGGACAGAATGAAGGGGTGCATGCTCGGGGCGGCGGTCGGCGATGCGCTCGGCATGCCAAACGAGAGCACAATGCCGGCACTCAACAAGATGCGGTACGGGTACCGCCGGGCCTACAAGGGGCACCCGAACGACACCCTCGCCCCGGGCCAGTTCACGGACGATACCCAGACCATGATGCTGGTGGCAATGCTCCTTGCGGACGGGAAATACACGGACGAACGCTACGGGATTGCGCTCCGGGAACTCTATTCCCGCGAAGCACTCCGGTTTCCGGACGGTTCGGTCTCTGCTGCCTGCGATCATATGGTACGGGAAAAAGGCCACTCCTGCGGGATCAGGTCCACGACCGCCGGCTGCCTCCCCCCGGCACTCCCCTTTGCTCTTGCCTACCCGGATCTCCGCGAAGCAACCGAGCGGGCGGTCCGGGCCTGCTCGGTGACCCATACCCACCCGGGTGCCCATGCGGCGGTCTCTACCTTCATCACCCTCCTGTACCATGCGATCCACGAGAGCCCGGACCCGGTCAACAGCGCTCTAGAGCAGGCAAAAAACGAGGACGAGGTGCTGGGAAGCAAGATCCGCAATGCTTTGGCGCTCGAAGAAGCCGGGACCGAGATCGACACCGCAGTTCTCAAGATAGGGAACGATGTCTCGCTTTACCACACTCTCCCGATAGCATTCTTCCTGATCCGGCGTTACCAGGTCCCGGCCGATCTCCTGACCGTTGCTGCACATGTGGGAGGAAATACCGATACAATTGGGTTTCTGTGCGGGGCGTACCTGGGGGCAAGCCGGGGGAAAGACGCGATCCCGGCCGATCTCCTGGAAGGACTCGAAGACCGGCAGCGGATCGAACTTCTGGCGCAAAGGCTCTTTGATATCTACACCCGGAAACTCGAACGCTGACTTTTTTGGCGGCGCCCGCTGGATGCCGCATAAAAAAACAGGATTTTGCAGCCTTTTTACAAAAAACCGGGGGATTTCCCCTTCTTCCCCGCAAAAGGTTAAGTTTTCTTAAAGAAAAACATCCCTGTATGAAAGTTGCCATAGTCGGGGCATCAGGGTACGCGGGCGGCGAACTGGTCCGCCTCCTGTGCCATCATTCCGCCGCAAAGGTGACCTGCGTCACGTCGCGCAAACTGGCAGGGACTCCTTTAGACCAGGTCCATCCCCACCTCAAGGGATTTACCGATCTTGTCTTCGAGAACCCGGATCCGGAAAAGATCGATGTAGATGTTGCGTTCCTTGCGGTCCCGCATACCGCCGCAATGTCGATTGCGGGAAAACTGCTCTCGCGGGGCATAAAAGTCGTCGATTTGAGTGCGGATTACCGTCTCCCGAAAGAGACCTTCGAGAAAGTCTATGGCGTTCCCCACACGGATTACTTTGTGGCCCCGTACGGCATCCCCGAGCTGCACCGCAAAGAGTGTAAAAACGTGCAGTTCATTGCAAACCCCGGCTGCTTCCCCACCGGTGCAACCCTCGCTGCGGCGCCGCTGGCAAAGTTTGCAAACACCGTGATCTTCGATTCCAAGACCGGCGTGAGCGGGGCCGGGGACAACCCGTCGGCAACAACCCATTACCCCAATGTCGGGGACAACGTCAATCCCTACAAGTGGACGAGCCACCGCCACCTTGCGGAGATGAAACAGGAGCTCGCGTTTCTCGGCTCAAAGGCAAAGGTCTACTTCACCCCCCATCTCGTCCCGGTCAACCGGGGCATCCTCACCACCGCCCATATCCTCCTCGACGAACCCATGGAGACAAAAGAAGTCGAGGAACTGTACAAGGACTTCTACAAGGGCGAGTTCTTTGTCCGGTACCAGATGCCGATGCTTGCCGCAGTAAGGGGGAGCAACTTCTGCGACATCAAAGTCGAGAGCGAGGGCCTGCGGGTTGTCGCGGTCTCGGCAATCGATAACCTGGTCAAGGGCGCAAGCGGCCAGGCAATACAGAATATGAACATCATGTGCGGCTACAAAGAGACCGACGGCCTTGTCGCCGCCGGCATGCTGCCATAACGGAGGATACCATGCAGTACATGAGCATCTGTGCGGTCAAGGGAGTTTCCGCATACGGGATCAAGGAAGGAAAGTTCGGGCTCGCACTTATCCGGGCGAGCGGGACGGCGGCAGGGGTCTTTACCCAGAACCTTGCCCGGGCCGCTCCCATCGAGCTGATGAAAAAGCAGATCAAGGCCGGGAAACTCGAAGCAGTCATTGCAAACAGCGGCTGTGCAAATGCCTACACCGGCAAACGCGGATACGACGACGCTGTTGAGATGACCGAGTACGCCGGGTCGGCACTCGGCCTTGACGCAAAGAGCGTGGGTGTTGCAAGCACCGGGGTTATCGGGCGGTATCTCGACCTCCCGCTCATCCGCCGCCAGTGTGCGGACGTGGCGCTGAAACTCGAAACCTCCCCTGCGGCTGAAGACGCCACGGTAAAGGCAATCATGACGACCGACACAAAGCCCAAGCACGCCCTTGTCCGGCGCGAGGGCTTTACGATCGGTGCAATCGCTAAGGGAAGCGGCATGATCGCCCCCAACATGGGCACCATGCTCTCGTTCATCTACACCGATGCGGAGATCGGGGCAGCGCCGTTAAAGGACGCGCTCAAGCTCGCTGCGAGCCGGACCTACAACCGGGTCGTGGTCGATGGCGACACGAGCACGAACGACATCGCACTCTGCACGGCAACCGGGGAAGCGGGAAAAGTCAATACAAAAGAATTCGGCACGGCGCTTGAGGAGTGCTGCCGGATCCTGGCCCGGCAGATCGCAGCCGATGGCGAAGGGGCGACAAAGCTCCTCGAAGTCACGGTCAAAGGCGCGAAAAAGGAGGCTGATGCGGCAAAGATTGCAAAGGTCGTTATCGAGTCCCCGCTCGTAAAAACCGCCGTGTACGGCGAGGACCCCAACTGGGGCCGGGTCGTGGCGGCAGCGGGCCGGGCCGGTGTGAAGTTTGACATAAACGCGGTCTCGCTCTGGATCAGCGACGGGAAGAACCAGTACCCGCTCGTGAAGTCCGGCGAAATTATCGCGGATCTCACAAAGGCCAAGGCCGCAATGCACGGCAGCACGGTTACCTTCATCCTCGACCTTGCGGCAGGAAAAGAAGAAGCCACGGCCTGGGGCTGCGACCTCACCGAAAAGTACGTGGACATCAACGGGCGGTACACCACATGATGAAGCGCGAAGACGTGCTCATGGAGGCCCTCCCGTACATCCAGCAGTTCCACGGGAAAACAATCGTGATCAAACTGGGCGGCCACGCCATGGTCGACCAGGCAGTCCTTGAAAATGCGATAAAGGACGCGGTCCTCCTCCACTACGTGGGGATCCGCGTGGTGCTCGTCCACGGAGGCGGCCCGGAGATCACCGAGAAAATGAAGGCGCTCGGCAAGGAATCAGTCTTTGTCGGCGGTCTGCGGGTCACCGACCGGGAGACACTTGAGATCGCCCAGATGGTCCTTGTCGGAAAGATCAACAAGGGGATCATCTCGCTGATTGCAAAGTGCGGGGCAAAGGGTGTCGGCCTTTCGGGGAGCGACGGCAACATTATCATCGCAAAGAAGATGGACCGGCAGAAAATAAAGGTCGAGGGCGTGGAACAGGAAGTCGACCTCGGCCATGTCGGCGAGATCGAGTGGATCGACCCCGCGCTTCTGGTCACTCTTCTCGACCAGAACTACATCCCGGTCATCTCCCCCATTGCGATCGACCGGTTCGGCGGGAGCCTCAACATCAACGCCGACACCGCGGCAGGCGACATCGCGGTATCCCTCAAGGCCTACAAGCTCATCAACATGACCGATGTGGACGGCGTGATGGACGCGAAAAGGACCCATGTCTTCAGGAAGCTCACCATCGGCGAGGCCCGCGAACTCCTTGCCTCGGGCGCGATCGGGGAAGGCATGATCCCGAAGGTGACCTCGGTCATCAAAGCAGTGGAGAACGGGGTAAAGTTCTCGCATATCATAAACGGCAACGTGGAGCACAACCTGATCCTCGAACTCTTCACCCACGATGGCGTAGGGACGATGATCTCCCTCCAGTAGGTTTTTTTTAGAAAGACCTGCCAACACTCAACGTAACAAACGATCCCTATATCCCAAAAACAGGTGTCACCGGATGGACAAGATCATCAAGATTATTATCGCCGTGTTTGCAGTCATTGTCGTTGCCACGGTGGCGTTTATCTCCCTCTCTTCAGGAAATGCCGCAGCGACCCCCGCGACAACGGCCGTTGCTGTTGATCCTGGCGATGGCAGCACCGTATATTTCTTCTATGGCGAAGAATGCCCGCACTGCAAAAATGTCGAGCCGTTCATCGACAACCTCACCATAAAATATCCCGATGTCGCTATAGAGCGGCTCGAAGTCTGGCACAACCAGACCAACGAGCAGATCTACAGTGCGATGAACGCTGCCGCCGGGGTCTCCTCAGCCCCCGGTGTTCCCGAAGTGATCGTGGGTAAAGTCGTGCTTGTCGGTGAAAAAGATATCCCTGCAAAACTCGAATCGCTCGTGCAGGCCATTGAAAAAAAAAACCTGAATCCGGCACAATAAGCCCGACTCCCACTTCTTCTTTTCCTGATGTACCCGTAACCGCATATTTCTTCTATGGCGACGGGTGCAGCCACTGCGATGCAGTAAAACCGTTTGTCCTTGAGACTGCAGCCCGTTATCCTTCGCTCGACCTCGAAGAGCTGGAAGTCTATCACAATGCAACGAGCCAGGCCCGGCTCATCGCCATGGACAATGCCCTTGGCATCGATTCGCCCGGGGTGCCTACCCTCATCATCGGGAATACGGCACTCGTGGGCGAAGACCAGATCCGGGACCGGCTGGATGATACGATCCGGCAGGAACTTGCTTCCCCGACCGGGAATGCAACGGCCGGAAGCACTTCTTCAGGAAACTGTCCCGGAACCGCATCGGCCCTGACCGTGCCCCTCGTGATCGTCTGCGCCGGGATCGCAAGCATCAACCCCTGCGGCCTTGCCGTCCTTGCCATCCTCCTGCTCTCGATTATTGCGCTCCAGAACCGGCGCCAGGTACTGATGGTAGGGCTTACCTACATCGCTGCGGTCTTCCTGTTCTATTTCATCTCGGGCCTCGGCTTCCTCTCCTTTGTCAATATCTCGGGGACGGGGATCTCGTCCCTCATCGCAATCGCAGCGGCGGCGGTAGCGATCGTCCTTGGGCTGGTAAACATTGTCGATGCTCTTGTACGAAAGGACGGCTACCTCCTTGCCATACCCGAATCTAAAAAGCCGCTGCTCGAACGCTATATCAGGACGGCAACGCTCCCCGCGGCGTTTGTTCTCGGCGTCCTTGTCGGGATCTTCGAGCTGCCCTGCGCCGGCGGGATCTACCTGACCATTCTCGGGCTCATGAGCAATACGATGACCGTCACGCAGGGCATCCCCTACCTGCTCCTCTTCAACTTCATCTTCATCCTGCCACTGATAATTATCCTCCTCATCGTGGTCTTCGGGATCCCCCCGGAGCGGGTCAATACCTGGCGGCTTTCAAACCGGCGGTTGCTCAGGTTTGCCATCGGCCTTGCAATGGTGGCCGTGGGTCTCGTTATCCTGTTTGTCCCTACATTCTCCTGATTAAAAAACAGAGTCCTGCTGCACCGGGAAAATTTCCCTCTCCCTGTGCAGCAGAACCTATTATACCTCACAATGAGGATTATCCCATAACACCCGGACTGGGTCGGATGAACATGAAGAACGTGATCTATTATTTTACCGGCACCGGCAACTCGCTTGCCGTTGCAAAGAAGATTGCCGCTGCCCTTGGCGAATGCGAACTTGTGCCGATCGCATCGCTGCGCGACACTCCTGCAATCGCCCCGAATGCAGAACGCGTGGGAATCGTCTGCCCGGTCTACTTTCTCGGTCTGCCCCTGATGGTCGCGGAGTTTGCCGGCCGGTTCGACCGCTCAAACGCCGGGTATACCTTTGCCGTGGTCACCTATGGGGGAAGCGGCAGCGAACCGACGCTCCGACAGCTTGACGGGATAATCAGAAAACAGAACGGCCGGGGGCTCGATGCCGGTTTTTCCGTGAAGATGCCGGGGAATTATATCCTCATGTACGATTCCCCCTCCGGAAAGGAACAGGATGACATTTTTGCCGCGGCCGAAAAACAGCTGGCAGAGATCGTTCCCGCCATCGGGAAATGCGGGCACAAAGCCCTTCCCCGATCGCTCGCCGGCTCCCTTATCCACGCCATTGCCTACCCGTGGTTTGTCTCCCATGCCCGCACAAAAGCCCGGGAGTTTACGGTCTCGGATGCCTGCACGTCCTGCGGGACCTGTGCGGAGATCTGCCCGGCAGATAACATCGAACTCGTGGACAAAAAACCGGTCTGGAAGGATCGGTGCGAGCTCTGTCTCGGGTGCATCCAGCTCTGCCCGACGCAGGCGATCCAGGCCGGGCCAAAGACCGCCACGCGACCGCGGTACCACAACCCGGAGATCGCTCTTGCCGATCTCAAGAGATCAAAAAAGTGAGAGGCAAAAACCCGGTAAAAACTTCAAAAGAAAACTCCCTCCTGTTGCGGGCAAACAGCGGGACTGCCTTTGCGATCGATCGGTCCGACCGGTTTTTTTATAGCCCGGCAAATTGGAGGAGGGGGGTGACCCTTGATCGCTTGAGGGGGAGGGGGTGACCCCGGCCAATGATCGTAACCGATCGGTCCGGCCGATCATGGAGTACGATCGGACCGACCACGTCATCCCGCCTGAACGTTCAGTGGAACAGATGGTCAGCGTAGTGGAACAAACAAGGTCGCCCCGACCGATCTGTGCGATCGATCGGTCCGACCGGTTTTTTTACGGCCCGGCAAACTGGGGGTGGGGGGCGACCAATTTTTTTGGCGGTCGGGTCGATCGATTGTTCTCTTTTGGAATAATCCGTTGAGAACCGGAACTGTTTCCCGGAACTGTGCGGCAGCACCCGGGATCGGTTTACACTTGTTACAACAATTTTCCCGAACCGGGATTTCTGCAGGGCCGGGATTAAAAGAAAAAAACGTTATCGGTTAATGCCTGCACGAACACCCCGTTGTCCGATGGGGGGATAGTAAAAATTACCGTACGATCCTTTTTGGCGGCACTTTTTCCCCGAGAGCCGCCCGCTGCGCTTTCTCGTTCATCGAGATGAGGATCTCGAAGATCTCTTTTACCGGGGCGGGATCGAGGCGCTCTGCCTTTGCTTCCGTCATCACGTAGGCGAGCACATCGTTCTTCCGCTGGCTGTTGTGTACCGGTATTCCCGCTGCCTGTTTGAGTTCGGCAACTTTCTTTGCATAGCTCTGCCTCTTTGCAATGAGCCGTACGATATCTTCATCGAGCCGGGTGATCTCGGCCCGGACCTCTTCGAGCGTCATGTACCTGTACAATGGCGGGAAAAACGGATAAACGTGATGAAGTGCGAAGGGGCATAACGCGAAGACAGATAACATAGTAATCCCCTATCTGATCCGGTGGTTTCATGCTCGAACGTATTACCCGGCGCGAGGAGGCTGACCTCTTTGTCGCATGGATGGCCATATCCATCTCGTTTGCGATCATCTTCATCTCGCCCGGCGGATTCTTAAACTTCAATCCTGTACGGGTCGATGCGTTAACGGCCCTCGTCTACTTCGGGATATCGCTCGTGGTGGTCTTTTTCGGGTTTATCCTCCACGAGATGGCGCACAAGTTTACCGCGATAAAATACGGGTTCTGGGCGGAATTCCGGAAAGACAATATGATGCTTCTCGTGGCAGTCGCAATGGCAGCCCTCGTGGGCGTGGTCTTTGCGGCACCCGGTGCAACCATGATCTATAACATGCGGGCGGACGGCCGCACGATCTCCCGGGAAGAGAACGGGAAGATCTCGGCAGCGGGGCCGATCACAAACCTCGTCCTCTGTATCCCGTTTGCCTGCCTGCTTTTATACGGCGGGATCTCACAGGGTCTCGGGGCAAACATCGTTGCCCTTGTCGGCCTCATCGGGCTCCAGGTGAACGCGATGCTTGCAGCATTCAACATGCTCCCGATCAGCGTGCTCGACGGCAGGAAAGTACTCGCCTGGAACCCGGCGGTCTTTGTTGCGCTCATCGTTGCCGCGTTCGGGGTCCTCGTGGCGTCGTTCTATCTCTTTACGATCTAACCTTTTTTGGCAACATGGGGATTTGTGCTTAAGTAAAATAGTATTTCATTTTCGAGATTCGAGAATCAAATGACAATTCAAGACTATTGTAAGTAAATGAAAACCTAATTTTTAATTTTACAAATTGTTGTTGCCTTTAAATATTATGCTATAGATAGAAAGTAATCAAACAATGGAATTAGATAGAGATGTGATATTATTCACTTGGACAATCGCAATTTTTTTTGGATTTTTAATTAATATTATAATCAATTCCCCAATTCGCATATTTTTTTGTGTATTCAACACTATTCTACTGATTTTAGAGATATGGTTTAATCTTTATCATAAGATCTACGCATTAGGCCTAAAACTGAGCGAACATTCAAGTGCCGTTATAACATTCATACTTGTTCCATTATTTTTTACATTCTGTATCGAATTGGGCATGATTTCTTTTCCTTCACGTGAAGAAAAACAAATTATTTTGAATTGCTACGACAAATATCTTCTAATCTCAACGGTATTTCTATCAGTTTCAATAGTTATTATGACATATTATTCTGATAAAAGAACGAGGAAATCTAAAAAATATTTAAAAAACAAGGATTATCTCACCAACAAACTATTTCTTATTTACAGTGTTGCGGCCATTGTATTCAGCTTAATAGCCTATTTAATCACTAGTTTTGTGCCGGTTGAACAATTATATCCTGACTTTATTGCTTATTTTTTAATTTCATCTTTTTTTGTTATAGGAACAATTTTTGGTCTTATGGATGTTACAGGGATATTTGCCAAAATTATCCTTAATCCCAAAGTAAAACAATGAACCGGTGGTACTCTGAATAAAATCATGAGGTATACCGCAAAACAAAATCTTCCAATTTTTTATGAGCTATTTGCCACCGTCACGATCCCTCGTTCTTGATCTTCTCCATCTCCTTTACCACCTGCACGCCTTTCTCGAACGCTTCCTTTAATGCGGTCGGGTGGTTCTTGATCCCGTTGTACGTGTCCATGTTGTTTGCAAGGATGTTGTCCGCGGCAACGTACTCAAATCCCGTATCGTGGAAGAGGGCCCGGACCGCGGGGAACGCACTGTCGAAGACATCCTTCTGGCCCGTGCCGGACGTTGAGATGAAGATCCCCCGGTGTCTCCTGCTGTGCTCTTCGGAAAACGTGAGCGTCTTTAACAAAAACTTCCGCGACCAGAGATACTGGGCCCGGTCGATGAAGCCCTTGAGCTGTGCGGTGATCCCCATGCTGTAGATCGGTGAGGCCACCGCAACGCAGTCCGCAAGAAGGATCTTGTCGAACAGGGGAGGGGCATCGTCTTTTACAATGCAGTCCCCGGTCTTGTGACAGGCATTACACCCCCGGCACGGGGTGTAATTGAGCTCCTTTAACACCACTTTCTCCACGTCTGCCCCGGCCGAACGTGCCCCGTCCAGGAAACTGTCAAGGAGCGTCTCGGTGTTCCCGTGCCGGTGCGGGCTCCCCGAGATACCAAGAACCGTGACCGTCATTGCCCGGCGCCTCCTGCAAGGCGGATCTTGAGTTCTGCGATCACGGCTTTCCCGAGTTTCTCCGCATCGGACTTTGCCGTCGGGTGGCGTTCGATTGCACCTTTTTCGTCCACGCCGTTTATCATCAGGTACCGAATGTCCGCGTCCTTGATATCGATAACGTGGTAGAAGCACTTGACCGATGGCACCAGAGCGTCAAAAACGTACGGCCAGGTCTGGCCGGCGCTCGCAAGAAAGACACCCATGCGCTTGCCTTTGCGCTCCGGGGGAACGACCGGCAGCTTGAGCACGTACTTCCGGGACCGGTAGACCTGCGCCCGGTCCACGAGGGCTTTTACCTGCGAACAAAGACCCATGCAGAACACGGGAGAGGAAAGCACGATGCAGTCCGCATCGACGATCTTATCATGGTAAATGTCCATGCCGTCGCGCTGGATGCACTTGTTGAGTTTCTCGCACGCATTGCAGCCCCGGCAGGGGTTGATGTTTGCCTCGGTGAGCGGGACTTTCTCGATGGCAACATCCGGATCGGCTGCCATGGCGGCAAGCGTCCAGTCTAGGAGCGTCTCGGAGTTGCCGTGCCGGCGCGGACTGCCGGCGAACGCGAGGACTTTGATCGGCATAGATGATGCTTGGCGGTGTAGGGTGAAAAATTATTGGATGTAGACCCATGCGGCGTTAATTCTTAAGGTTCTATTTTCTGGACACGGTAGGCTTGGTGTTGGTTTTCGGGGTTTGATTATACCCAATTGCAATATCGTTTGAATGTAATTTCCGAATAAATTCCCCTTCTTTTCTCCTTACCTCGGTTTGATTGTCCGATTCAAAAAGAATTTCCTTACGAATTGTAAAATCAAGAAGTTGTTCTTTTGCAAAGTCGTGTTCTACCAGTTGACTCGACCAAGAACCAAAATAGTTGAGATGGTGTCCACCCTGTTGAGTATCACTGCCGACATATATTTTCCCGTTTGGAAAAGTTACCTTATACACAACATAATCAAAAGGCACGTTCTCAATTCCATTTTTAATATCCCGCTGTTTCATTGGTCACTTTTCTATGGAGTTTGTCTATTCTATGGCTCTGTCGGAATCCTCTTTTAAGGTATGCCTCCCCCCTTACGCCAACCCTGCCCCCGAGGAGGCGGGGGCGTAAACGATGCCTCGGCATTACCTGTACAAAAATTTCCGCTGTTTTCGTGTACAGGTAATAAGGCATTATCGCAACAGGGGGATGCCACTAGCGTGAGAGGACGACAGCCCCAAAGAGTACCATAATGAAAAATTAAATACTCACACCAGAGAGAAAAACAAAAAAATGGATGACCGGAATTACCGGCCCACTCAAATCTTCTTGTAGCAGAGATACCAGTCTTTGCACTCGTACCCCTCGCTTAAGCGCTTGTCCATCTCGGCCGTGGTCTTTGGCGGCGCCACGACCACCTTGTCGCCCGGCTGCCAGTTCGCCGGTGTCGAGCACTTGTGCGCATCGGTGGTCTGGAGGGCTTTTACCAGCCGCAGGATCTCGGGCATGTACCGCCCGATCGAGAGCGGGTAGTAGATCATTGCCCGGAGGATCCCCTTGTCATCAATGACAAAGACCGCTCTCACAGCGGCAGTCGAGCTCTGGCCCGGCTGGATCATCCCGTACTTCTTTGCCACCGTCATCGTGAGGTCCGCGATGATGGGGAAGGGGACCGTAACGCCCATCTTCTCTTTTATCGCCCGGATCCACGCAAGGTGGGCCGAGACGCTGTCGACCGAAAGCCCGAGGAGCTGGACATTTAATGCTTTCAGATCGTCATGGATCGCGGAAAATGCCATGAATTCCGTTGTACAGACCGGGGTGAAATCGGCCGGGTGCGAAAAGAGCACCACCCATTTCCCCTTAAAGTCCGAGAGCTTGACGGGCCCCTGGGTCGAGTCCGCCGCAAAATCCGGCGCAGGCTCGCCAAGCCCCGGCAACCGTGTGCAGGTCTCTTCTGTCATACGCGCCTACTTCTTCATTACTTCGTCGAGCTGTGCCTTGCCGTATACATAGGCCGGCATGCCGGCGAGCAGGAACGCGACACGGAGCGCTTCCTCGATCTCCGCCTTCGTGCACCCGAGGTTTGCCGCGCCCATCAGCTGGGCCCGGACCGCGTGCTGGTCGCGGAGCGATGCTGCAATCGCAATCGCGATGAGCTTCTTTGTTTTCCGGGTGAGTTTCCCGTCGCTCCAGATGTGGTCCTCCATCTTGATGACGAGGTCGTACATCCCGGGGTCATTGACGGTGAGCTCTTTGAAGAACTTGGGCACCTTGCCAATCTTCTTCTCAAGACCTTTGAGCTGTTTTGCGGTTCCTTTCCTTACGACAGGTTTCTTTGCTGCTGTTTTCTTGACAACCATTATCTCTCACTCCTTTTTCATCCTTCTTTGAGTTTCATGGGTTCGCCGCAGCAGATCAGTTCTCCGCCGCCGGCTTCCTTGACCACAACCACGTTACCGCAGATCTCGCATACGAAGACCTGCCCCTCTGCAGAAACGTTCACCATGTCTGGGCTCTTCCTCCGTACATTCCTGGAATTGGCATAACAGGATGCCCGCCCGGAATTTCCCGGGCCCTGAAAACACCCCTCACACGGGGTCCTGATTTTCAGGTGTTCTCACCTGACAGTACCGTTGCCGGAAAAATAAGGATTTACTGGAAACTCTTTCCGCGTTTGGGCGGGTGCTTTGCATCCTCGGGAGTCTTGATGTCCGGCCGGATATGGGTCATCGGGAAACACTGGTACTCCTCGCAGGAACAGGCCGGGCATTTGCGGAGGTCCTGTTCGCTCTTGTCAAGCGTGTATTCCTTTCCGCAGTCAAGACATACGTACTTTCCCGGCCCGACCTTCTGGCCTGCCGTATACGTCTTTTGTTCTGTCAGAACTATCACCAGACTTCACATTTATACCAATGATATATATCAGTTATGTTTGTACAAATCCGGGGGCCGGGTTTCCTCGCAAAAACACCGCATATGCAAAGGTATATTGCGTTTTTTTCCCCACATGCTGGTATGAGAAAAAAGGTCGTCGGGCTGCTGGGGAGCCCCCTTTCCGAGGGCAACACCGCCCGGCTCCTTTCCCGTGCCCTTGATGGTGCACGGGATGCCGGCTGCGATGTGGAACAGGTCGAGGTAACCTGCCTTGAGTTCCAGTCCTGCCAGGAGATGTTTTTCTGCCGCGAGCACGAGACCTGCATCCTCGACGACGACATGCAACAGATGTACCCGAAACTGGCCGCAGCCGACGGCCTGATCGTGGCGACCCCGGTCATGACCATGGGGATTCCCGGGACGCTCAAATCGTTCATGGACCGGTGCCAGGTCTTTTTCATGGCCAAGTACCACCGGAAACAGCCGCTCGTCCCGCAGGAGAAGCGGGATAAGCGAAATGGCCTCTTTATCTGCATCGCCGGCATGGACATCCCGGAAGTCTTTGTCGGGCCGAAACTGACCGCCAAAGCATTTTTTGATATCATTGACTGTCGGTACGGGGACGAACTGCTCATTAACGGCATGGACCGGATCGGGGATATCAAACAACAGCCGGCCCTTACCGATGCCGCGTACAAAAAAGGATATGCACTCGGAGTTTCGCTCGGTGCGACGGAAAGCACCGGGGCATCGAAGGGATCCGGTTCCGCCGACCTGCCGGAAAAATAACCAAACCCGTGAGGGGGTTCTGCGACTATGGCACAAAAAACAATCCTCGTGGTCGAGGACAATGTGATCGTGGCCATGGAGCTGCAGGCCCGGCTGGTGCAGGCCGGCTATCTCGTTACCGGCATTGCAGCGACCGGCGACGCAGCAATACAGCAGGCCCTTGCCCGCCGCCCCGACCTTCTCCTCATGGACATCACCCTCAAAGGATCCATGGACGGGATCGAAGCCGTCACCCGGATCCAGGAGGACTATTCCCCGGCAGTCATCTACGTAACTGCTTATGCAAACGAATCGGTCAGAAACCGTGCCATGGCAACGCACCCCGCTGCATACCTCACAAAACCGTTCGAGCCCGGGGATCTGTTCAGGGCAGTAGCAAAGGCCCTTGAAAAAGAGTAGCCGCACGCGGGTTATTTTTTTACGGGCTCCTCGATACCGGCAAACCGTATGGAAAATTTCGTCCCGTCACTTGCATCGAGAACGATCTCCCCGTCAAGCTGCGAAACGAGATTGTTCACCAACTGGAGGCCGAGCGACGGGGTATTCCTGAAATCGACAGTCCTTTGGGAACCCCACACCGTTATCGGCAATTACGAGCGTGTAATTGCGGGGGGCGGTCTGCCCGATCTCGATCCGGATCCGGCCGGTCCGGCTATCGGGAAACGCATATTTCAGGGAGTTCGAGAGGAGCTCGTTTACCAGCAGGCCGCAGGGAATCCCGGTCTCGATGTTCAACGTCAGATCCTCCGGAGTAACCGCAATATCGAATGCCACCCGGTCATCGTCGACACCGTACGAATCCTTGAGAGCCTCGACGAGCCCTTCAAGATAGGTGACAAACGGGATCCTCCCGATATCCTTTGAGCGGTAGAGCTTCTCGTGGATCAGGGCCATCGATTTCACCCGGGCACGGCATTCACGGAGGATCCCCTGCGTGAAGGGATCCGATACGTTGACTGACTGGAGGTACAGGAGGCTCCCGATGATCTGGAGATTGTTTTTGACCCGGTGGTGGATCTCCTTTAGGAGCATCTCTTTTTCGTGGAGGGAGGCGAGAATGAGTGCATCGGCTTTTTTCTTCTCTATCACGCGCCACATCGCATCCATCAAAAGCGTGAGCTGCTGCACGTCGGCCTCGGTATAATCGGTCTCCTTGTTCCCGACCCCGACAACGGCAACGATATGATCTTTTTCAAACAGCGGGATATTCATGTGCCGGGTAAGGGGCACATGACCTTCGGGCAGCCCTTTTTTAGCGGGGACGGTGCGGCATAATCGTTGGTGATAACAGGTTTTCTCTGCCGGATCGCTTCTGCCAGAAGGCCGGTCTCGCTCACCATCAGCGTAAGGGGCTTTTCCTTTACGCTACACTCTTCTGCAGTTTTTACCAGCCAGTATACCATGGTGATCTCGGACTCGTCCGCATTGGTATACCCAAGATACCCTACCGGGCTCCCGGTCAGTTCGAGCACCTTACCGAGTGCGAACCGGGCAATCTCATCGTCAGGTTCCCCGCTCATCTGGCTGATGTGGAGCAGCGCCTTGGCCCGTTCGGACTCGGCACGGATGACCGCCTCGGCTTTTTTCCTCTCGGTGATATCCCGCCCGAGGCCCATGAAACCGGCGGGAGTCCCGTCCGGTTTTTTAATGAGGGAGATCGTGGTCTCCGCCCAGTAAGACGAATGATCCTTGTTCCTGAACTCCAGATCGATGGTGCGGGTGAAATGGTGATTCGGGTCTTTTTTGGATCCCTCGATCATTGACGTAAGGATCTCCTGCACCAGGGGCCGGAACGGCAACGCGAGATGATCCAGCATGGGCATCGATCGCAGTTCTTTTGAGGAATATCCCCGCTTGCGCTCGGCCGAAGGGCTGATGAAGGTGATGTTCTGGGTTAAGTCGATGAGCCAGATCGTATCGTCCATATTCTCCGTGATGATCCGGTACCGCTCCTCGCTCTCCCGCAGTGCCGCACGGGCCTTCTCCTTCTGGTCGATATGCCGTATCTGGTTCCTGAGCTCGGCAAACAGGGCTTGGGGATCCCCGCCTTTCTGGAGATAGAAATCCGCCCCGTTGTTGAGCGCTTCGATGATAACTGCTTCCCGCCCCTTCCCGGAGAAGATGATAAACGGCGTCGGGTTTCCCGTGCTCTTGAGCTGTTTTAGAAACGCAATCCCGTCGAGGCCGGGCATCTCGTAATCGGAGACGATGACATCGTACCGCCGGGTTTTGAGGGCTTCCAGCGCCGCCTCGGCAGAGAGAAACGTGTCCACTTTTATGTCCGGGTCCTTTTCAAGGAAGCGCCGGGTGACGTCGCAGATGACCTCTTCATCGTCGACAAACATCACGTTAACAGGGGAGGTGACGGGCATAATCCTTCCACAGATTTCAGGGTGATGAAAAATATACTGGCTCCAGATATAATCCTTGTTAAAAATAATTTATCAAAACCGGGGAAGGGCGGCGGGGTCAGAGAACGCCCTGTTCCTTGAGACTCGAATACCCGCTTTTTGTGACGATGATATGGTCGATCAGCTGGATCCCGAGCAGGGCGCCGGCTTCTGCGAGCTGCCGGGTGATGGCAATGTCCTGGGGACTTGCATCGAGAGACCCAGAGGGGTGGTTGTGCACGCAGATGACCGAGGCGGCACGGTCCGTGATCGCTTCGGCGAATACCTCGCGGGGATGGACGAGACTGTGGTTGAGGATGCCGATCGTGATAACCCGGCTCCGGATTACCTCCCCGGCCCCGGTCATGCTGATACAGATGAAATGCTCCTGCTGCTTATCCCGGTACGGGGCGACAAGCGGGAGGACATCTTCCGGTTTTTTTACGATCGTTGCGGCAGGTTCCTGGAAGCATCGGCGCCCGAGTTCGAGACTTGCCACGATCTGTGCGGCTTTTGACGGCCCGATCCCGTTAATGGAAAGGATGTCCTCGTACCGTACCTCGCCGGAACGGTCGCCAAGGAATGCGGTGATGTCCCGGGCAATGGCCCGCACGTCCCGGTCCTTTACGCCCCGGCCGAGGATCGCCTCGACAAGCTCGGCGTCCGAAAGGGTCAGAACCCCTTTCTTTGCAATTTTTTCCCGGGGCCGGTCGTGCTCCGGTACTTCTTTCATGGTCCTCACGCAGTCTGCTCCAAAAAACAGCCCCCGTTTTCACTGGTGAGGCCGCCATAATTTTTTTATTCTTCCTTTTGTATGCATGGTTTTACCGGGTATATAACCGCCCCGTTTTTTGCCGGGTCTCCCCTCCCGGCCAATCCCTCCCTGCGGAGATCTGACCCGGTAACCTGCCCCATGAAGAATGTTTATGTACGTCCCAGACTATACCTTCCCTCATGACAACCCAGAAAGATGCAATGGACGCATTTGCCGGCGAATCACAGGCAAACCGGAAATACCTGGCATTTTCCGAAAAAGCTGCCGCCGAGGGTTTCAAGGAATGTAGCAACGCTCTACAAGGCGGCATCCGAAGCCGAGGCAATTCACGCAAAAGACTCCTCAAAGTGCTCGGGGCAGTAGGCACGACCGAGAAGAACCTCGAAGGAAGCGTCGAGGGAGAGACTCACGAGTACACCTCGATGTATCCCGCGTTTGTCAAGGACGCGGAGGCCGAGAAGAAGAGCGACGCCGTGCTTACCTTTACCCATGCAATGAAGGCAGAAGAAGTCCACGCGGGCCTGTACAAGAAAGCGCTTGCAGCAATCAAGGCCGGCCACGACCTCGGCAATGAGAAGATCTTCCTCTGTCCGGTCTGCGGCAACATCGAGATCGGAAAGGCCCCGGACAAGTGCCCGATCTGCGGCGTGTTCGGCAAGCAGTTTAAGGAAATCACCATCTGATCTTTTTTCTTTACCGTTACGGTATATTACGGCATAGCAAAAACAGCACCGGGGACGGCGGTTCCCGCTGCATAAAAAAAGTGTGACCCTATGGCTTGTGGTTGCGGCGGTGGACCCAGAAGATCACCACGATCAGTGCAATCAGGGTCGCCCACGAAGCCGAGTAGATCACGATAATCGGGTATTCGAGGATCGCTTTCGGAAGGGAAACCGTTTTTTCCACTACAGGTGCGCTCGTAAAGGAGAGCTCCATGCCCGTTGGGAACCGGGCCGGGCCGCCAAAGTAGTGGACCAGCACGGTCGCATTGCCGGAGATAATTACCCCTTTGACCGGGGCGTTGTTGGTGGCCGGGAACGCAACCGCCCGGGTGAGCCGCGTACCGCCCTCCTGGAGTTCCACGTACCATTCATCGGGATACGTGGCAGGGTAGCTGTCGGTTGCCCTGACGGTCAGTTCCGAACCGGGAGGGACAGTGACCTGCCATGTCCCGTTCTCCGTGCTGTCGGAAAACGTCAGGTGCTTTGTTACGGTCTGTCCCTGTGCAAGCACGATCGAACCCGAGACAGGGGTACCGGACGATGCAGGTGGAATTGGGAAGCGCAAGGATACCGGTGCCCGGGACTACCGTGCACCGGAACCGGTCGTCCATCACCGCAGCATACGAAAGGGCGCCGGAATAGATCCGCACTTCATCGATTCCCCCGGTAACGTAACCGGGTGAATCCGGATCCGGCGTGCCGGCGGTACCCGCTTCCGCACCCACCATCACGGAATTTGTCGCAGGATACCGGATGGTGCCCGATGCGTTCTGCTGGTTGCGCAGGACGCCGTCGAGATAGACCTTCACAGTTCTTCCCGTCGTACGTCCCGGTCACGTGGTGCCACTGCCGGGGCGCAATATTCTCGTGGGGCACGATAACGGATACATCGCCCGAAGTATCCAGGCCAACCGTCCAGTACAAGGTCGTTTCCCGTCATCGAAGGCAAGCCGGTATCCCCCGTTCCCGTTTACCCGTGTAGAGACGAGCGTCTGGGGGAACGTGTCGTTGACATAGAACCAGAGGGAGACGGTAACGCCATCGGCCGGGTGGTTGGCTGATGTATAGGGGATGACCACGTAGTTCGCGTTCCCGTCCAGCACCAGCGCCTTCACGCACCCGCCGTTATCCACTCTTCGTACACTGCCGACAATCGCACCGGTATTTCCCGTGACCGGATGCATCGAGAACGGCATTCCCGCTGCCCTCATTGAAGTTCAGGTACACGGCCGGTGTTGCCGAAGCTGCCGGGCTCTGGTCCCCTGCCGCCCCTGCCGCCGCGATACAGAAAAGGAGTAACCAGCACGGCGGCTCCCGTGAATTTCCCGGCTGCACTTCCGATCATTCCCGCGCCTCCTCCTTTTGGTTAATGGGTGTATTTGGGCGCACGGGAAAAAGAACGTTGCGCTTGACGGCAGGGGGCACTGCCTCCTGGATAATATTTATACTCGCGAACACCCTTTTCGCTTTCATGAGCACGGTCACCGTGTATTCCACGAAGAACTGCCCGTACTGCCGGATGGCAAAGGCGTTTTTAGACAAGCAGGGCGTCCCCTACACCTCCATCGATGTAGGCGCCGACAGGGAAGCGGCAAAAAAGATGATTGAGATCTCCGGCCAGCGCGGCGTGCCGGTGATCGTGGTCGACGACGAAGTGATCGTGGGGTTCGATTCGGAACGCTTAAACGAGCTGTTCGGTACGCCGGCGGAAAACGAACTCTACGATACGATCATCGTGGGCGCCGGCCCGGCCGGGACTCACTGCAGGTGTCTATTGCGCACGTAAGTCCTTAAAGACCCTGATCGTTTCGGAGAACATCGGGGGACAGGCACTCGAATCGTGGGCGATCGAGAACTACATGGGCTACCGGATGATCACGGGCGAAGACTTAATGAAGAAGTTCGAGGAGCAGGCACGGACGCTCGATGTCCGGCTCGAACTTGTCGGGGTAACGTCCGTCAAACCGGCAGCCGACGGGCTTTTTGAGGTAACAACCGCGTCCGGCACGCTCCTGAAAACAAAAAGCGTGATCCTAACGCAGGGTAAACAGCCCAGGATGCTCGGGATCCCGGGCGAGGAGAAGTACCTCGGGCGCGGCCTCTCGATCTGCTCGACCTGCGACGGCCCGCTCTACAAGGACAAGAAGGTGGCGGTGATCGGCGGAGGGAATTCTGCGGTGCAGACCGCGATCGAAATGAGCGGGATCGCGTCGTCCGTGAGCCTGATTGCAAGAAGTACGAATCAGGGCCGACCCGGTGTACACAAAGAAACTCGAAGATATCAAGAATATCACGGTGCACCTGCACTCGCAGATCGCCGGACTCTCCGGGGACCAGTTCCTCGACAGCATCACTATTAAGACCGAAGGCCAGCCGGACCAGAGCATCGCAGCCGATGCGGTGTTCATCGAGATCGGATGGACGCCGAACACCGGGTTCCTCGAAGGTCTGGTGACCTTAAACGACCGCGGTGAGATTGTCGTGGATGTTGACGGGAAAACGAGCCGGCCCGGTGTCTTTGCGGCGGGCGACGTGACTTCGGTAAAGAGCAAGCAGATCATTATTGCAGCGGGCGAAGGGGCAAAAGCGGCGCTCGAAGCGTACGAGTACGTGATGAAGAAGGAGTGAATTCTTTTTTTTATTCAGGCTGTGAGCCAAAAAGAAACACCCCCGATATTTATTCTACAGGACACCGGCCGTTCCCAGTTTTTCAAGGAAGATACCAAGCCCCTTCCTGACATTCTCCATGGTAGTCCCGCCGGTAATGACCATCTTTCCCGAGGAAAAAAGAAGGAATACCAGTTTCGGGTCCGTGATCCGGCATACCAGCCCCGGGAAGGTCTCCGGCTCGTATTCCACACGTTCGGAATCCATGAGCGCGGTCAGAACGCGGGTCAGGTTGCATTCGCTTCCCATTGCATAGGTACAGACAATATTCTTGACGCGGACCTCCGGTTTGTCGTGGCAGACAATCCCCGAATCATTGAATGTGTTCAGGAGGTTCTGCACTGCGACCGGGATATCCTCGTGCCGCAAAAAACCGGTAAGGACCACCCTGCCCGAAGAAAAAATGAGGGCCGTGGCTTTCGGGTTTGGCATATTGAAGACCACTCCGAGGAACCGTTCTTTGTTGAATTTGCAATCCGGTATGGTTCGGGAGATGAGTTCAAGGTTGAATGAAGCCGCAAGCGACCCCGATGTGACGATATTTTCAATTTTCAGGTAGGATTTGCTCTCCTTTTTCATACAACCATCTTGAACGGAAGTACCTATTTATTCATAACTGATGTGGGGAATCAGGAAGCCGCAGTCCTCCGAGGGGGAGGTATATGGCAGGAAAAATCCGATGCGACAACGGGAACCCCGGTAACCCTGATACCAAAATCAGGAGCAGTTTCTTTAAGTGGTTTTACGTGACCGGCCAACCGGTCGGATTTCATCGATAATTTTTCTTGACAGGTAACCGGCATAAATATCCGGGCAGATGAATATCCCCGTCATGTTCGCGTTCTCTTCCGTGATAAAAGGGATTCGCGGCGGTCTGCAATCACAGCCAGTTTCAGGGAGAGGTCGATGTTTTCCGCTTCATCGTGGGAAAAAAGGGAGGATGCGATGTCCTTGCCACCCTGTGTAGCATTTGACCGGTGCAAAGGGCGCAAGATCTTTTTTCCCGATCACAAGATAGGTGGCAATCCGTTTTGCCGCATGGGAGACTGTCGCTGCTGTACCGGGTAAGGAACTCCTCATCGTTGCAGAGAAAGATAATCTCGAATTTTGCACGGCGCAGCATCATCCGGATCTGGTTGTCCCGAGTCCACTCTGTGCGCAGTTCATATCCCTGGATCCGGGATTCCGGCAGTCCGGTATCGAGCGTACGGAGCCGTTCGTACAGATCGTCGAGAGAACGGACGGACTCCTTTTTCAGGCGCTCGAATGTCTGGCTGAGATCGATGGGCGAGTACCGGATCGGCCACCTGCCCGACTGATGAGATAAATCCTTTCTGGGAGAGGGATGCAAGCGTCTCGTATACTCTCCCGCGGGGGATTTTTGTCTGTTCGTGGATTTCCCGCCCGGTGGCAATCCGCAGTGCCGACAGGATGGCGTATATCTTCGCTTCGTACTCGCTCATCCCGATATTTTTAAGCTGAACAAGGAGGGATTCGTCAATCATTCTCTGCTCCTAGATTCAGGAGCACTTTTTATTTAAACTGTCCCACGGGATTGAATAGGACATGACCGATACGCCATTCAAACCGACAAAATGGACTTTTATTTTCCTCATGCTCTCTGCCATGATGATCCTCATGGGCGGGGCAGCTATCGCAGCCGGCGCTTCCCTTAATCAGCAGTGCGTTTCCCGATGCATCGGAAGCGAACCGTCTCGCTTATTATCACGCTTCCCGCGCTTGCAATAGCACTCACCGGATTTTTTATCGGTGCACTTTCGGACAGGATCGGCAAAATCCGCGTGCTCGCCGCATCTGTTGCATGTTTTTTCCCTTGCCGGCAGCTCCGGGTTTTACCTTGCTACGCTCCCGGCAATCCTCGTTGCCCGGTTCATCCTCGGTATTGGAATCGCTGGCATCATCTGCACGACATCCTGCGCTCGTCATCAGTTATTATGACGGCTATGCCCGCACAAAAGTCCTCGGGTACCAGGCCGCCTCCATGGGTCTTGGGGTACTTATCCTTGAGACGAGCGGCGGCTTTCTGGCATGTATTTCCTGGCGTGCGGCATTTTTGATCTACCTTATCGGCGTAGTTATCTTCCTTGGCATTCTTTTTACTATGAGAGAGCCGGCCCGGCCAAAAATGGCCGGGCATGGACACAGAGTCTGACGCAGCATTTCCGGCGGGATCCCTCCTTATAATTTATGTCACGGTATTTTTCGGGAACCTGCTGTTCTTTGTCATGCCCTCACGGCTCCCCTACCTTATAGCGTCCATGGAAGCCGCACGGCTCGTAAGCGACAACACCGCGTTACTCAGTGGGATCTTTCTCGGGATCTCGGGCATTGCCTCGACACTTGTCGGGATCTTCTATGGCAGGTTTGCCGGGAAGTTCAGGAAAAACACCCTGCTGGTTTTCTGCTTTGTCTCCTTTGGTATCGGACTGTGCAGTCTTGGAATCGCAACATCGCTGACAGTAGCGGCGTTTGCGGTAATTATGATCGGCATCGGCGAAGGATATCTGATGCCGACCATCCTCAACGGGATTGCTGCGGTAACGCCGCGGCAGTTCCTCGGCCGGGCCAGCGGCGGTTTCTCCGTTGCCCTGAATCTGGGCCAGTTTGCCTGCACCTTTGCGCTGATGGCAGTCATCGATCTTATTGCATCCGACGGCCTGCGGTTCCTCTTTTTCGGGTGCGTGGGGTTCCTGTTTGCCGTGCCGTATACCTTTGCGATCATTCGGGAGAAATACCCGATAGCGCGTATCGGGCAGGAGGTAAATGTTGGGATCCGTTGAAGATTTTTTCTTTCACATCCCTCAATGGATAACCTGACTTCTTGCTCATGTAATGATCTTTTTTTTCAATCCGGCCGCGGGACAGGTAATACCCTCATCATCGCAACCGGGGGATGCCCTCATGGCCATAGGGTGGCAGCCCGATAAGAGCTTCTTAACCCCTGAAAGGTCACCGACGATCCTTTCCAATTCTCCCAACTTTTCCGACGTAAAATAAAAAACGACCGCCAACGGCCTCCGGCCTGGCCAATCCCACCACAAGATGACCACCAGCACCTCCCAAAAAAAGCCGGCCAAAAGAAGCCCGCTATTTTGCAGGAAAAATTAGCAAGAAAAAGCTCCATTTCAGGAAATACCCGATTAAACCAATATTTTCTATGTGCGTGGACACGGTTTCCTGTGGAAACCGGATCCCTGATCCAAAAAGGGATAATCGGAGACCGTATCGGGCCCGGATTAGTATGAAAAAGGTAAGTTACCCGGCAGGGGTTCAGACACCCCAACCTGTGTATCCCGTTACTCTTTCTTTTCCTGCGCCAGCCGGTCCTTCTCCCGGTACCCTTCCAGCAGAACCGTCATGATATTTTTCACCGGCTTGTCCGAGTGGCTCGCAATGTGGAACTCGCAGAACGGGCAGGACGTGATCACAAGATCGGCCCCGGTCTTTTTGATCTCTTCGCGCCGCTTCTCCCCAAGTGCCGCCGCCTCTTCGGGCAGACCGGACTTCACGCCGCCGCCCGAACCACAGCAGATGGCCGGCATCTCCACGAGATCGACCACCTGTCGGATGAGCTCGCGGGGTTCCTCTCTGATGTCCTGGCCCCGCAGTAAGTGGCAGGGGTCGTGATAGGTTGCCGCTATCGGGAGCTTTGCCGGCGGCTCGATCCCGTACTTCGTCAGGACTTCGTTGATGTCCATCACTTTAAACGGCGTGACATAATCGTGCTTTAAGGTGGATCCACACCCGGCGCACATCGTCATCACCGTGTCGAGCCGCCGGGTCCGGAACGCATCGATGTTGCGTTTCTTGAGCGTCTCCACATAATCGAGCTGCCCGGTCCGGATCAGCGGCGAACCGCAGCAGACCTGGTCGCGGGGGATGATCACCCGGATACCGTTCCGTTTGAGGATCTCCATTGCATCGAGCGCCGACTGCTGCTGGCGCAGGTTATACATGCAGCCGACAAAGAACCCGACCGTTGCCTTGACCGGGCCGTCCGGCTCGATGATAAAACCGGACTGCTCCATGAAACTCGGTGCGGTCCGGACAACGCTCCGGCCCGTCTCTTTGATGAGCGCCTCGACTTCGCGGTGCCGGGGGAGCGTGAAGCCCTGCTTGTTTGCGAGCGCCCGGAGTTTCTCGATCGCTTTAGCCCGGGATCCTTAATCTTCTTCGGGCAGACCTTGTAGCAGGCCTGGCAGCTCGTGCAGGTAAAGAGGCCGTCGCGGACTGCAGTCGGGCACCCGGTTTTTGCTGTCCCGGGGATCAAGTGCAAGCCGCATCTCCTGGCGCATCGCGGTTGGCCCCAGAAACTTTGTCACATCCATCGCCGGGCAGACCGAGACGCAGGCCATGCATTCGATGCATTCCCGGAGGGGTTTCATCGCATCGATCTCAGCCTTGACCGGGAGACGTTCCGTCCCGTGCTCTTTTGGCACCAGCGATGCAACCTGCTGGATCTTCGGGAGGATATCGGCCACGAGATCTTTTTTGACCGGGAGGTTGAGCGGCGCAATTACCATCCCGTCCGTAGCCTCCGCCATACAGGCAAGGACCGGTTCGCCGTTCACCCGCACCGCACAGCTCCCGCACTGCCCCGAACTGCAGCAGTAACGGTATGCAAGCGTTGCATCGATGGTGTCGTGGATCGCGTGCAGCACGTGGAGGACCCGGGCGCCGTCGTTCACATTCACGGTGTACGGCACGAACCGGGGCTCCTTGTCCTTTTCGGGGTCGAACCGCTGGACGGTTACGTGGAGCTCCTTCATGCTGCCGCCTCCCGCTTCTCGATCCCCTCGCGATCTTTCGAGATGTACGTATGGCCGTAGGGGAATGCATCGCGTCCCACTCCTGTTTGAGATCGATACGCATGTGAGCGCCCCGGGACTCGGGCCGGATCAGGGCCGAGCGGCAGATGAGCGATGCGGTGAGGAACATGTTCTCGATAATACAGCAGTCCGCGAGGTTCCGGGCCGACGCGGCTTTGACCGGCACCTGCATGAGGCGGTTTACGGTAACAAGCGCACTTTTCAGCCCCGCCTCGTCACGGAAGATCCCGGCGCCCTTCCACATCGCAAGCTGGAGCTCTTTTCTGACATCGGCCGGGTTTGCCGTTCCGCTCATGAATTTGTCGAGCTGCTTCTGCTGCTGCTCGATCTGCGCCTTGTCAACCTTCTTTTCCCGGCGCGGCTCTTTTGCCGCGGACTCGCCGGCCCGTTTCCCGAAGACCTGCGTGTCGGCAAGGGCGTTCCCGCCGAGCCTGTTTGCACCCTGCACGCCGCCCGCCGATTCCCCGCAGGCAAAGAGACCGGGGAGCGTTGTCCGGCACTCGGGCGTTATCCGCAGGCCGCCCATTATGTGGTGGGCGGTCGGGGCGACCTCCATGGGTTCGGTCCGGATGTCCACACCATAGGTGAGGAACTGTTCGAGCATCACCGGAAGTCGGGTCTCGATCTGTTCTTTGGGCAGATGGGTCACATCGAGGTACACGCCGCCCCGCTGTGTTCCCCGGCCCTGCGCGATTTCCGTTGCAATCGCCCGGGAGACCACGTCCCGGGTCGAAAGCTCCATCCGGTCCGGGTCGTAGTTCTTCATGAACCGTTCCCCGAGCCGGTTTTTCAGGACACCACCCTCGCCACGGACGGCCTCGGTGATGAGCCGCCCCCGGGCATCGTACGGGTACACTGCCCCGGTCGGGTGGAACTGGACCATCTCCATATCGATGAGCTCCGCTCCCGCCCGGTATCCCATGGCAAACCCGTCGCCGGTCCCGCTCGACGAGTTCGTGGAAACATCATAGACCTTCGTCCCGCCGCCGGTCGCAACGATCGTGCTGTCGGCCGTGATCGCGACCAGCTCACCTTTCTCGTCAAGGGCGATGGCACCTGATACCCGGTCGCCGTCTTTCAAGAGATCGATGACCGTTACCTCTTCGAGCTTTGTCACATCACAGGCATCGAGGACGCTCCACGAGCGTCATCATCATCTCGTGGCCGGTCCGGTCCCCGGCATAGCAGGTCCGGGGGAACCGCTGGCCGCCGAACGGGCGCTGGGCGACCTCGTTATTATCCGTGAAATCGAAGACCGCACCCCAGCGGATCAGATCGGCCATCCGGAGCGGCGACTCGTGCACGAGCGCCTTTGACCAGCTCCGGATCGTTTAAGTACGCTCCCCCTTTGAGCGTATCCTCGTAGTGGATGGTGCAGGAATCGGCCTCGCGGAGCACCGCGTTGTAGCCGCCTTCCGCCATCGTGGTGCACCCGCCTTTCCCTGCAATTGTCTTTGTGACCATTCACCACGTCGCCGGACCCGGCTGCCTCGATTGCCGCCCGGACTCCCGCGCCGCCGCTGCCGATCACGAGCACGTGGCAGTCCACCACGTCGTCTGCATGCATATTATAATTCTGTGCGCCGTATAGTAAAATAAAGAAATAGTACAGGCAAAGAGTGAGCGTGACATGAAATATCTCATGAAATTCGGCGGGACTTCCGTTGCGGACGCACGGTGCATCGATCTAGTGGTCGATATTTTAGAGAAACACCACAACGCCGGGGACGAACTCGCGGTCGTGGTATCGGCCCAGCGTGGCGTGACCGACCAGCTCATCGATATCGCGGAAAAGCTCCCCACTGCCCGGAACTGCGCCGCGGTTCCGCCGCTGATCGCCGCACTCCGCGAGCGTCACATGAAGACGCTCGAAGGGGCTGCTCCCGATTACGTAGAAGAGGCCGGTGCGGTCATCGAGAAACGCCTCGCAAGCCTCCAGCACATCCTCTTTGCAATCTATAACCTCCGCGAGCTCACGCCCCGCTCGAAAGACTACGTTATCTCCTATGGCGAACGGCTCCTTGCCCCAATCGTGGGAGCGGCGATACGGCAGCGGGGGATCCCGTCGACAGTCCTTGACGGGTGCGAAGCGGGGATCCTCACCACGCCCCAGCACGGCGAGGCGACCGCCCTTGTGGAAAGCGATGCCCGGATAAAAGCAAAGATCGGGCCGCTCCTCAAAACGGAGATCCCGGTGGTCATGGGGTTCATGGGCTGCACCGAGCAGGGGATCGTCACGACCCTTGGCCGGAGCGGTTCGGACTACTCGGCGTCCATCATCGGTGCCGGGATCGATGCGGACGAGATCTGGATCTGGACCGACGTGGACGGCATCATGACCTCCGACCCGAGGGTGATCAACGATGCCCGGGTCTTAAAGAGCGTCTCGTACATCGAGGTCATGGAGCTCTCGTACTTCGGCGCAAAGGTCATGCACCCGCGTTCGATTGACCCGGCAATGAGGAAGAACATTCTCGTGCGGGTGAAAAACACCTTCAACCCGTCGCACCCGGGCACGATGATCGTGAGAAACGGCCACCGCGACAACCGCGTGGTAAAGGCGCTTACCTACATCGACAAGGTTGCGTCCATCAACATCAACGGCGCCCAGATGATCGGCCGGCCCGGCGTTGCAAAGATGATCTTCTCGGCCCTTGCCGACAAATCGGTGAACGTGATGATGATCACCCAGGGGTCGAGCGAGGCAAACATCTCGCTTCATCGTTGACGAGTCGCACCTTGACGCGGCCGTGGAATCGCTGGAATTTCTCGTCAAAGACGGGATCGTCCGCGAAGGTCACGCACAACAAGGATGTCTGTGCGGTAGCCGTTGTCGGCGCCGGCATGGCAGGCGCTGCCGGGCACGGGCGGACGGATCTTTACCGCGCTCGGTGCAGCCGGCGTGAACGTGATGATGATCTCGCAGGGCTCGAGCGAGGCGAACATCTCGTTTGTGGTAAAACAGGAGGACGGCCCGCGTGCGGTCCGGGTGCTGCACGACGAGTTCAGGCTCTCGGAGGAAAGTGAATGACGGAAAGTGAATACTCAAAAGCCGGCGTGGATATCGATCTCGAAGCAACGGCGATAAAAGCGCTCATCAAGAACCTGAGTTACCGCAGGAAAGGCAACTACACAATGCTCGGGAACGTTGGTCACTTTGCGGGGCTCATCGATTTTGGCCCGAAGGCGCTTGCGCTCACTACCGATGGCGTGGGGACAAAGATGCTCGTTGCCGACAAGGTCGGGGACTGGAGCACGGTGGGGATCGACTGCATTGCCATGAACGTGAACGACCTCTACGTGATGCACATGGAGCCGATCGCGTTCGTGGATTACATTGCCACCGACCGGCTCTCCATCGAGAAGATGGCCCAGATCGGTATTGGCCTGAACGAAGGCGCAAAGCAGGCCAACATCGATATCGTGGGTGGGGAGACCGCGTCCTTAAAGGGGCTCGTGAACGGCCTCGACCTTGCCGGCACCTGCTTTGGCATCCAGGACAAGGACAAGATCGTGACCGGCGAGAAGATCCGGCCCGGCGACCAGATCATCGGCGTGCCCTCGACCGGCATCCACAGCAACGGCCTCTCGCTTGCCCGCCGGGTCGTGGAGCAGCACGCGGACTACGATGAAAAACTCAGCAACGGGAAGACGATCGCCCGCGAACTGCTGACCCCTACAAGGATCTATCATGAGAGCCTCGCGGTTGCCGATGCCTGCCCGGTTCACGGCATGTGCCACGTCACGGGCGGGGGGCTCTTAAACTTCCTGCGCCTTTCGAAGTTCGGCTTTAAGGTCGACAACCCGCTCACGCCGCCCGAGATCTTCCGCTGGATCGAAGAGACCGGGAAGATCTCGAAGGTCGAGATGTACCGCACCTTCAACATGGGCATGGGCTACTCCTACGTTGTCCCGCCCGAGGCTGTGGATAAGGTGACCGCGATGGTTCCCGGTGCCAAGGTAGTCGGCGAGGTCATCGAGAAACCCGGCGCATGGCTCGGGGACGTGCAGGTAACGTAGATGTTGGAAATATATTCACTAAATCTCGTTTTTTAATTTTTTAACAACGCATCTTCAGGGGAGGTTACGCTCTTTTCAGGATTCAATCCCGTTGCGTGGGCATCCCCGTATTGCTGTCTCGCTGAACGGTCAGGGTAAATCAACGAGAAAATATCGGGGATTTGGACTATATGAGATACCATCCCCCTGTTAAAAAGAGATTATCTTAGGAATAATCAGGTATTGGGATTCATAACGCGCCCCATAAAGAGGATATTGCCGGATTCTTTCTCCTGAATCACGAACAGGAACGGATGATCTGCCCTAAATACCGGGTCCGGTGGTTTCACCGCAGTTGCTTCTATTATAACAGCAGTGGCGGCTGCAGCTTCCGTACCTTCCTCATCGACAGTTACATACGCCTTATGAATTACCTCGCTGATCGAGAGATTCTTCGTTCCGTCCATTCCAGAGAAATCTGCTTTTTTTTCATTAAATGCGGTTGGCATTCCCATTGCTCCGAGAGATTCTGAAAGGCTGTACCGGGTTTCCATCGTGAATTTCGGGACGTAAACTTCTACCCGGGTATGAGAAAGATTATTTTCCATCGCTGTCAGCTTCGGCGCATCGAGGGCGGTATCCCATGAAGCCGGCCCGGCATCTTTGGGGAGGATAATAATCATGGATACGGACGTATTGCTGCTGTGCTCGTAAGGCATTTCGAGCAGCTGGAACTGGTCGGTCTCTGTATAGTTGAATGGTGAATCGGTCTGCATCATCTGAACTTTCACAATATTCCCTGGTGAAATCGTAAAGTCGGCTTCCTTTGTATCCTTGGGATCGAACTGTTCCATCCAGGTCCCCTTAAAAAAAATGGCATTTGTAATTACCAGACGTGTTGAATCATCTATCGCACCGGCAGGCAACAGATTCGTGATTTTATTGTTCGTCTTCTCTTCAACCCACTGGTTAATCGTTGTCCGTGAGTCCTCGGGATTTTGAATAAAATCAAGGTTGGTTATTTTTGCCTGGTAAAAAGCCCTGAGCCAGTTGTTTATACCCCGGAAGGAACGGATACTGTTTTTTCAGCCCACAGTGCATTCGCCATGCGCAGGGTATACCTGTTCTCACCCTTGTTCATTTCATCAAACATTTTAAAAACTGCTTCCTGCGAAGCGAGTCGTTTTTTGGAAAGTGGAACACCGCTGCGATCTCATCTGCCGTTGTGCCACGGGCCCCTTCATAGGTTATTGCAAGAGCGGAAGATATGCTGAAAGGGGAAAAGAAAATATTGCTGATTCTGGTTTTGGGGATCGTTTCTAAGATTTGAATACAGGTCAAAGGCAAACCGGTTATTTGCCTCGACAATAGTTGTGGCTTCACTGTTGGTTGATTGGTTTGCCGACGAGTCAGTGACGCATCCGGCAAGTAAAACTCCCAACACTATCATGGCTGCAAAAAATCCCCAAAGATAGATCTGTTTTCGCATAGGCTGACTTATTTTTCAGGGATTTTATATTTAACGAAGTCACTGAGAAAAGATCTCCTTCACGAGGGGGTTGTTGCTCCTCGTTTGTCCTGCCCGTTACAGCGGCAAAGGTAACCCCAATGGTGCCCGGCGCATGACTCGGGGATGTGCAGGTCACCTGATCTGCCATGTACGGGTAAACCACCGGCATTCTTTTTTCGCACTGCAAAACCGAAACGGTATTACACAACATCTGCCGTAATGACCAGTAGGGATCCTGGACCATGACCGGCGAGAGCGGAGCGGAGCACCACCGGCGTACCCGCGTTGTCCTGACGACAAAGATAAAACGGGCGATCTGCGAGGCAATCGGAGCCTGCGAGTACTGCGGTACATCCCACACGCCCGAAGAACTCGAGGTCCTCCCGATCGGTATGCTCTCAAGCTCGCCAGACCGGCCGTACGAGAACCCGGCAAATGCCCTCATTGTCCTGTGCCGGGAGCACTACCGGCAGGCAAAAGAGGGGGCACTCGGGAAAACAGTCCTGAAAGCAAAAGTTACCAAACGCTCCGACAAAAAAAAGAAGGCCATACGGAGGCAGTTGCAGAAACTCGACCGCACCTACGATGGCTCAAATGTCGACAAATACCGCAACCCGGTGGTTTTCGGGGTCGGGGCATTTATGAAAGACCGGCCCGGGCACCACCGGTAACGCCTGCTTTAGTCCTCGTCAAGCATATCCGGTGAATGATAATATAAGAACTGTGCCGTGACCAGCACCGCTCCGCACTTCTGGCACCGGAACGGGCCGGGCGCCGGCTGGCAGCTGTTGCACCCTGCCATAACATCGTACTCCATCCCGCAATCCGGGCACTTCATGCGCTGCATGGAGATCCGGTTGGAAGGAAGAGGTTTTGAACCTGACGGTTCTCACCCCCGCGAAAATAAAAAATGGTTCCGACCCGGTTACTTTTCGCACGCTTCCGGCTCGTCCGGCACGAACACAGTTTTTTTTGCCTTGTCCGAGACAAGGACACTGTTTCCCGCCGGGTCCTGGAGGATCACGGTCACCGGCATCTCTCCGGCCTTTACCGCAGCGATCTTCGCAAACAACACCCGGGCGTTCTCCCGTTCTTCCGGTGTCCCGTCGCGGATCGCAGCCGTGATAGCCTGGCCGATCCGATCGAGCACCCCCTCGACATTGGTCACGAACCCCTGGCAGGCCGGGCCGGGGTCGATGCGGACGCCGAGCTCGGGGATCTCGAGGATCCCGGTCATGCTGCGGACAACCCGGACATCGAGATCCTCTTTTGTTGTCACCGCGAGCTCGTACCGCACCGGTTCGGCTTCCTTGAGCATCTGGGTATCGACATACCGGTACCCGCATGAGGGACACGTGGCGGAAATGATGAGGATATCAGAAAAATAGGGAATATTTTCTGTCTGGTACAGATATGGTATCTCGGTATTGCAGTAGGGGCACGGTCCCGGGACGATCTTCTGCACGGGATTATGCCCCGCCGATCTTGTCGCGCGAGATCTTCACCGACATCGGGGTGAGGACCACGTACCGCTGGTCGCCGAGACCGATGATATCGCCGTTCACGTCCTTTGCAACTTCCTTTAAGTCCTTTAAGACGCGCTCGTACGAGATCTTGTCCATTTTAAGACGCGAGATATCCACGATCACGATATTCCCGTTGTACACCTCGTCCTTTACCCGGGGGGTGTCCTTAAGATCGGAGATCGTGGCGATCTTCACGAGAAGTGCCGGTGCCCCGCTGCTGCCGCGGTCTTCATAGGAACTGAGGTCCAGTTCCATATAGTCTTCATCGGAACTGGTGGTATTTTTTCCTAAAAGGGTGTCTATGATCTTAACCATAAAAAAACTGTATGAAGAAAATTATTTAATAGTATCGATGGAAACGCAGCAATCTACCGGTTATCTGGCCTGTTTTTCCGTGAAAAAATGATTATACTTCAAGGTTCCAGAGTTCGTCGCCGACATGGTGGAAACTCTTGCACATCTTCCCCTGTGCGCTCGCAAGGATTGCCGGCCCGTCCATAAGCGCGACGGCGATCGCAAGAGGCTTTTTGTGCCGTTCCTCTACGATCTGGACCGGCCCGTTCGCTTTCACGTCCCCGCTCACGTCAACGATCCCCGGCCGCATCACGTCCGCACCGTTGACCACGTACGGGATTGCCCCGGCATCGACCGTGACCCGGCGTTCGGGAAACGGGCACTGCACCGCACCTTTGAGTGTGGGAAAGACCCAGTCGCCGGTATCCATGAAGAGCGGTTTTTTGTTGACGAGATAGATCGCAACGTCGGCATTTGTTTCGAGGATCTCGATCATGTCGGCGCGGAAGAGCGCAGCCGAGGGCCCGATCTGGAGCGCGAGCCGGTCCATGAGGTCGGCGACCTGCCCTTTCCGGATGGAATGGCGTTTTTTTATGACGATCTTTTTCATAGTCCTGCACCTACATTCTCCCGGCCCGGGGCTAATAAGCTTTCTTGGGGACGGAGCTCGCCGGATTTCAATGGCCTGCACGGCAACCAGAAACCTTCATTGTGTATGACGGTCTACGCTATGTTTAAGTAGAGTGCTCACGCACATATATTACTCCAGAGCGATGGTATTACAGGGTTTGAAATTATGACCAAGAGACCGTTGGATATTTTGGATCAGGTGCTGAACCGCCAGCCTGTGATTGTTTCCCTTAAAGGGGGCAGAGAGATCCGGGGAGTTCTTCAGGGGTACGACGTCCACATGAACCTCGTCCTCGACAAGGCTGAGGAGACTGAAAACGGGCAGGTTGTGAAAGTAGGCACGCTTATCGTCCGTGGAGATAACGTGATTTATATCTCGCCATCGCTGGAAGCATAAGGTGAAAATACCATGACAAAAGGCACTCCGTCAATGGGTAAGATGAACAAGATGACCCACATCGCCTGCCGGCGCTGCGGGCGGATCTCGTTCCACGCCCAGAAGAAAGTCTGCTCTTCCTGTGGATTTGGAAGAAGCACCAAGATGCAAAACTTCAAGTGGCACAGCAAGAGACCAAAGACTCCGACCCATTAAGAGAGCAGTACCATGTGTGGTATCGTTGGCATCGTCGATGCTGGCGGTGTTTCCATCCGGCTCTATTATGCCCTGTATGCCCTCCAGCATCGTGGCCAGGAAAGCGCCGGTATATCCACATATGACGGCACAAGTCTTTGTAAATTCAAGGGGCAGGGACTTGTCGCCGATGTGTTCTCCCCTTCTGTTTTAAAGGATCTTAAAGGGACTGCCGGCATCGGCCATGTGCGGTACCCGACTACCGGCGCAAACCTTCCGGAAAATATCCAGCCCTTAAATTTCCAGTTCAAGGACCACTCCATCTCGGTCGCACATAACGGGAACCTGGTCAACACCTGCGAGCTCCGGCGCGAGTACGAGCAGGCCGGCCAGATCTTCACGACTACGACCGACACCGAGATCATAGCAAAGATCCTCATGGAGGAGATCAGCGCTTCCAACTGTGTCGAGGACGCGGTCCACCTCTGCATGAAACGGATGGTGGGATCCTACTCGGTCGTGATCATGATCGACGGCGTGATCTACGCGTTCCGCGATCCCCTCGGCATCAAGCCGTTCTGCCTCGGGAAAATCGAGAACGGTTACATTGTCGCCTCCGAGAGCGTGGCAATCGATGCCCTTGACGGGAAGTTCCTCCGCGACGTAAAGCCCGGCGAGCTGATCCGGATGGACAGCGAGGGCGTCCGCTGCACGCAGATTGCGGTTGCCGGGAGAAGGGCCCACTGTATCTTCGAGTACATCTACTTTGCCCGGGCCGATGCGGTCATCGACGGCGTGCTTGTGTACGATGTGCGGAGGACGATCGGCCAGAAGCTCTACGAGGAGGCCCCGGTAAACGTCGATTCGGTCTGCCCGGTGCCAGGACTCGGGGACGGCTTATGCAATCGGCTATGCGGAGCGTTCGAAGGTCCCGTTCGTGGAGAGCCTCATGAAGAACCGGTACATGGGGCGGACGTTTATCATGCCGACGCAAAAGGAGCGCGAACGTGCGGTCCGGATAAAACTCAACCCGATCCCGGGACACTTAAAAGACAAGTCCATTGTCCTTGTCGACTGACAGCATCGTGCGGGGCACGACCTCGAAGAGGATCATCGACATGATGCGGGACGCGGGGGCGCGGGAAATCCACATGCGCATCGGATCCCCGGCCATCAAGGCCCCGTGTTATCTCGGGGTCGATATGCCGACCCGAAAGGAGCTCATCGCGAGCGACAAGGTGGAGGAGGAGGTCCGGCGCTGCATCACGGCAAATTCGCTCCACCATATCTCGCTCGATGCCCTCGTAAAAGCCATTGGCTTTGACCGCGAGGATCTCTGCACGGGCTGCCTCACCGGCTGTTATCCGCTGCCGATCGATGGCGAGGTTGCAAACCCCCGGCAGGTAAACTTCGTGGACGGGACATTCCAGTCCAAGCTCGAGTCGTTTGAGGCGGAGAGCTCGTAATCCTTTTCGCCTTGGGAAAATCCCGTACGGGGATTACAAAACGTTCTTCGTGGGCGGCCTCACCATCTCTGCCAGCGCGGGCAGCCCCCGGCTGGTGATGATGTCGTATTCACTGTGTACTTTTCTTAAGCAATCCATATCCACGACATCGCCACGGCCCGCACGTTTATGAAAAATTTGTTATGATAGTAGCCGGGGACAGATATCATTTCCGCTCTTCTAGGACCATGGAAAATTCCGTTCCCCTGCTGCGGTCAAGACCAATAGTGCCTTTCATCTGTTCTACAAGAGAAAAGACCATGCGCAGTCCCAGCGAACGGGTATCGCGCCAGTTTATGTCCCGGGGCATCCCTGCCCCGTCATCACGGAAGACGATAGAGATGTTCCGGTCTTTTTTCCGGACACTGACGAAGATCTCACCCTTCTTCCTGTCGGGAAAAGCGTGTTTTAATGCATTCGACATCAGCTCGTTAACGATCAGGCCGACAGGAATCGCGGTGTTCACTCCAAGCCTGACATCTGTAATGTCTGTTCGCAGGACGATCTCCCGTCCTTTGTTCCCGTAAAAATCCATCAGATTTTCCCCGAGTGTTTTTACATAAAGATCAAGGTCGATGTTCGTGATCTCCGGGGACTGGTATAATATTTCGTGGACAAGGGCCATCGCTTTTATCCGGTTCTGGCTCTCCTGCAGGGCTTTGAGGACTTTATCATCGCGGATAAATTTTGACTGGAGCGCCAGAAGATCGTGGACGGTATGAAGATTGTTCTTCACGCGTTGCTGGATCTCACGGAGCAGTTCTTCCCGCTGGTCCCGCACTCTTTTTAGATCCCTTTCAGCTGCAAGTCGCAACTCACGTTCTCTTTTCAGGTTTGGATCAGGAGCGGACGCCACAACACTTTGAGAAAACATCCCGCAGGCATCCCGCAGCCGGTCGTCAGCAACCTTCCGGGCAATACTGTTCTCAAGAAGCCGGACTATTCCATTGAGAAGGGAACACTCCTCTGCGAGGAAGGGTGCATTTTCATCATCCAACCATTTCCCCGTGTAGGAAACTTCGACTACACCGGCCCATTCCCCATCAATAAACAGAGGGAAGTTCTGGTTCCAGATCGATTGCCTGAATCCCGGGGTACAGTATTCATTTCCTTTGAATATAATCCGGGCATGGGTGGATCCGGGGTACTGGTATCCCGAAGGAATCAGGTCGGCAGCTTGCATGAGCATCTCCTCCAGCGATATTCCCCGGGCGTTGATTATCTCTGCCAACCGGTACAGGCAGGCCAGCTCCTTGACCCGCTCCTCCAGAACGACAGTCTGTCGCTGTAACGCTTTGATGGCACGATGCTTTTGCACCGCAATCCGGATCTTCTGGGCGAGTTCAGTGAACTGCGGGAGGAGATCCCCGCCTTTCTGGATATAGAACTCCACCCCGTTGTTGAGCGCTTCGATGACCACCTCTTCCCTGCCCCGGCCGGTGAAGAGGATGAACGGGATGTCCGCATACTGTTTCCGTACATACTTCAGGAATTCGATCCCATTCATTTCCGGCATCTGGTAGTCCGAGATGATGATATCAAAAGGCCTGTTTGCGAGCATATCTCTGGCATCGGCGACTGATTGTGCCGGGCTGACCGCAAATTCTCCCATGCCTTCGAGAAATAGCCTACCCTGTTCAAGGAGCGGGGTTTCGTCATCAACATACAATACTGAGATCCTGGCGGGCATGTTCAGTAACCGTGATCGTGAAAAGCGTTCATCATGAAACCCGTTTCTGCATATGAAGCCTCTTGTATTTCAGCTATATAGAATCAGCAGTGCATACAGATCTCACATTCAGGGTGAGCCTTTTTCCGGCCCGACACGTTCGGAGTCCGGCCGCGGCTTCAGGTTAGGCCGGCCCCGCAGGGCGTAGTTGTCGGACTGGATGTCCATGCCGTTTACCGGGAACCGCATGATGTTCCGGATGCCGCCGGCAGTCGAGAAGTTTCGCATATCCTTGCCGTACGCGATGAGCGAGTCGATAAAGATCGGCTCATCGATCTCCCCCTCCTCCTTCACATACCTGAGCCGGTGGATGGAGTACAGGCCCAGAACGAATGCAACCACGAAAAAGAAATCCCAGTGCTGGAGCTGGAGGGTGGGTATCGTGATCTGGAACCCGGGGCTTCTCCAGCTCAGGTTCCATGCAAGCTCGCATTCCGCGAGATTATCCACAAAATACCCGCCGATGATGGGAGCAATGCCGGCAGCAAGCGCTGTAAACATGCTGATACCGGCAAGGTATGATGTCGCGGACCCTTTCGGTGCCAGTTTCAGGCCGATATTTCCTGCGGCAAGGGTCACGCCCGCGGTGGATATCCCCATAATAATGTGAATCAGGACGAGCAGCGGCATGGTCAGGAGGTGGGGCTGGGGGAAGTTGGTAAATGTCAGGGCAAGGAAGCAGATCAAAAAGAGCGGCCCGGCAATCTTGAGTACCGGTTTATTGCCATACTTGTCTGCAACAGAACCCCAGAGCGGAAACGAGAGGATGCTGCAGAGCTGGCTAACGATGGACAGGACAATAATCGTTGTGATATCAAGCGACAACCGTTTGAGCAGGTACACGGTCAGGAACGGTGCGGCAAGGTTGACCGCAAAGCTCCAGAGTGTAAGGAAGATGATCAGGTTCCGGAAATTGATATCCCCGTACCATGCAGTGAGCCTCCTCCTGAGGGAGACATCATGATGAATGAACATCATCGGTTCGGGAGTCCGGATAAGGAACCACGTCCCCGCAAGGCCGATGAGACTGCCGGCAAGGAAGATCACGGCATAACCCGTAACCGCAGATCCACCTTCGCCATTCTGCCAGTAGTCGAGGAAATACCCGGCGCCAAGGCTGAGCACGACAGCAACCGCAAACGAAAGCGCCATCCGCCGGGAGAAGTACATGCCGAGGATCTGGTCCGGGATCAGATCCCGCATCCACGATTTCCAGCTGCAGTGTTTCACCGACGATATGCACGAGTACACGATGAGGAGGAGGACAAGGCAGGCGATCCCGGCCTGCGGGGAGAGCAGGAAAGGAATGAGGGCGACAAAAATCCAGAGCACGCGCGATGCCAGGGATGAAATAACCGTGACAAGACGGCGGTTTTTTACCTTCTCGATAAGGCCCACGGCCGGGATCTGGACAAGTTCTGCAAGCGGAGGGATTGCGGCAAGGAGCCCGATCACGACATTGGATGCGCCAAGTTCAAGGGCGAATGCAATAAGAAAGATGCCGCTTGTCAGTGTGACGAACGCATGCGTTGCAAGGCCGTCAAAAATAATATTGGATAAGCCGCGCTCAACTTCGTCCGGTGTAAGCTCAGGGGACGGGCACAGCGACAGCATGCGGCATTCAGTCTCACAGGATTTTGAGATCTGCCGGGACCTCCCCCCGACAGGTGTATTGAATGATGTGTTCACGGTCTGCCAATATATGTGGATCGGAGCCAGCGGAGAATGTTGATATAGGTACATGCAGTATCCTTTGATTATCGTCCTCGGATGGATGACACCTTTAGGCGAGTGAATGGTTCTTTTCGTTGTCAGCCCGGAATTGTATGCATGGGTGATCCTGCCCCTGCTGATCTTTTTGGCCCGCGTCTGTGATGTTACAATGGAGACGGTACGGATTGTCTTCATTTCAAAAGGGATCCGTCTTCTTGCTGCCGTGATCGCGTTCTTCGAGATCGTGATCTGGCTGCTGGCAGTTGAGGTCGTGATGGAAGACCTTGCCAATATTGCAAATTTCCTCGCGTTTGCGTTGGGGTTTGCCACGGGGACCTATGTCGGGCTTGTTGTCGAGGAGAAGTTGTCTCTTGGGAAGGTGATCCTGCGGATAGTCACCGCGGAGGATTCCCGGGATGCCATCGTATCATGTCTCCAGTCGGGAAACCATGGGATAACCTGTGTCGAAGCCCGGGGTTCCCGGGGATCCGTGACGATGATCCTCTCGCTTGTCAACCGGTCGGAGATCTCCTGCATTACGGATCGCATCGACCGGATCAATCCGAAAGCGTTCTTCTCTGTCGAGGATGTCCGGTACGTGAACGAGGGGGTGTTCCGGCAGCGGGATCTCCGGTCCTTCACGGGCATGATTCATTCCCTTGCCGGCCAAGGCAGGAAAAAATAATGTTCCGGCAGTTCTCTCATTTTTTAACATTTTGCTGCCGTGTCTCCACAAAGCATACATACTGCCGTCCCGATAGGCCTAAATTACCGTACGTGAGTTGCGGATACAGGTTATGGATGCGTAATGGATCTTGTCTTACCGCTCATTATTCTCGTTGCACGGATTGTTGAAACAACGATGGAGACGATTCGCCTCGTCTATGTGACAAAAGGGCACAAGTATCTCGCTTCAGGGATCGGGACGCTGAAAATCGGAATCTGGGTAATTTCTACCGGTCTCGTGCTGACGAATCTCGATAATATTCCCGGCATTCTTGCCTACATGATGGGATATGGCATCGGTACGCTTCTTGGGATGATGTTGGAATCTTGGATCGGCCTTGGCACGGTTATTGTCCGGATATTCTGTACAAAAGAGCCCGAACCGCTCATCCGCCATCTCGGGAAGCTCGGGTACGGGATCACGCGGATCAACGGTTCCGGCCAGTTTGTCCAATCCGTTGCGGTGCTGATCAGCATGGTGCCAAGAAAGGAGGCCGGAAGGCTGCTTGAGGTCTTAAAGACGAAATATCCGGATGTGCATTTCACCATCGAGGATGTTTCTACGATGAGCGAGCGGGAGATCTACTTCGGGTCCCGGAGCCGGCGGGGGATTCTTGGATTCATTGGATACAGCTGACGAATCGCGGATGAGCGGAGAACTAAAAAAGATCTTTGACTCGCCGCACGCGATTGCGGTTGCCTGCCGGGCTGGTGAGGCACGACTATCTTCGCCCGTCCCAGCTCGTACTCCGAAACGCATATCCTTGTTGTTTTAGATCATTACTCTCTGGTCTGTTCCCCGAAAATGCTGCTGTCTGAATAGTGCTATTAGGTGCGTTTACCTCCGGTGTGAAAAACCGGTTTTGGCCCGAATTCCTGCGTCTTTTGCGTGGATGAGTGCGCGTTTTGGTATTTTCGAAGGAGATCGGAGGCCATACAGAGCTCGGAATACCCTATCCCCCAGGAACCGGATCGTCCCTTCTGGAAGATGGTATCTCCTCTGGTGGCCGATTCACCACTCTCTGCAAGATCATGAGTGTGCCCGCGGTAAAATACGCCCAAATCGGGCTTATTTTCCCTTTTCTGTATCCGGGCCGCTGCCGGAAAAGGCCGTATACCCCTTCTTTTTGTTTCCTGTGGAGAAGAGGCCTTATAATCACCCCCTTTGGAAAAATACGAAAAATTTACCGCCTTTTAAACTGACACCACGGTCATTTGCATCGAGTCAGTTCCGGCCACGTACTATTACCCGTCCGGGCCCCGGAACTGCCACAGGGACGCGAATACGGGCGCCGGTTTTTCCGGGGCGACGCAAGGGGGGTATGCAGGCCAGTTCCTTTGACGTGCCCGGCTTTGGTCTGTAATGGAAGTAACCGATCTCTTTGGCAGGTCGGGCGTATTAAGAAAGCTTCACTATACAGCGGACGCGAGTGTTCTGTGTTTTACGGGGGAGTAATAAAAATGAACTAATTCAGCAAATCGCTTAGTTTTTTTCTTTCCGCAGTGCTTTGCTCTTTCATAATGAGGATATTATTTGGATAATTTGCAAACCAAATGAACGAACCCCACGCAATTTTTTCCAGATTTTTTTTGCTGTAGGCCCCGCTCGCCCTGTCGAGGAATGCCGTTACAAAAGCTACCTTCGATATATCGTATCCCCTTTCCCGAAGCAAGGACAGTATGGTACCTTTCCTTTGCTGGGTCATCGATCCACTCGTTGCGACAACCTCGATAAAAATAAGGAGTGTTGTGTCTTGGCCATTCATATGGTAAAGGTCGAGCAACACGAGGTCGGGAAATATTTTTGATATCTCCTCCTTTGAAAAATTGAGACCGTGGACTACTCCTGGATTGGGATTAACATATTTTTCTTCCGATGTACTATAGGATACCACATGAGGATCGGTCAGGAAATTTTTTGAGAATGTTTCAATGAGATGTTTTAGGATCATCGAACTTTCATCGTTGGGCAACGATCTTCGTGTTCCATCGGGGAATTCTACGGTTACTCTATCCGCGGCATTCATGGTCTTTCGGATACCAACGGCCAGTTGAGTTTCCCTGCTGAGATTCTGGGTTTGCCAAGTTAAAATCAGATTTGACAAACCATCTCCGACAATATTCTCATTGAATAGAGCTGCAAAAGATGCAGACAGGAAATACCGGGGTTTATTCGCCTGTCCTTTAACCGCCGGGTTAATCCTGACCGCATTTCGGTCCCCGAAACCACCTTTTATGACATCATCCCGAATGGATTCACGGTTATTCTGGCCAGGATACCAGGGTTTTGGGATATTATCTCTCGCCCAATTGGATTTTTTTGCCCAGGAAATTCTTGAGGTATCGTCTTGTGTTTTAAGCTGGCGATCGGACATATAATAGATATGCCCAGGTTGCAAAAATTGCCCGGTTCCTTCAATCGCGCCGATATAGAAGAAAACAGTGATTGCATTGGCCGCCATATCCCCGATGAGATAGTTTCGGCCTTCAATTCCTTCCGGAAAAATAATTTGCAATCTTTGACGAATGGTCTCACGTGAAGGTATTACGGGCAGTGGCATGATTTCACTCGTACATTTTCCTGATTTCGTCTTCTATAATGTCGTTTGAGGTTTTATTCAGAATAAGATTCTCAAGATTCTTCATATCATTAACCCGGGGTAATGGAAGGGCGTTCAATTCAAAAGCTGATACAGCGACGCTGCCGCTGATCAGACGAAATACCTTATCCATCATAGCCGAATTCAGTAAAACCGCCAGAGTTTCCGGAGATGCGAGAGAGGATTTATTTACAGGCTTAATGATATTGACGTGATTTTCAATTATCGCACCGCCGTATTCTGATAGGAATTCTCGTGGCAGTGTTGCAGCGACAAGTCGTTTTTTCTGTTCCTTGGCGGTTGTACGCTGAACGAGAATACATGGTTTTTTCGTTATAAGAAAATCCTGATTCTTTGTGGGTTCTAAAAAGGGCTGATGGTTTCTTCTCTTGGCGCTGAACCTGAATTGCCCCTGCGGAAGAATGGATTCTGCCCAGATCAGAGGATAGCTCCTGCTGCTTTTTTCTGCTTTCATTTGTTTTTTATGGCGGTTCCAGACCAGCTGGCCGGTATTTATTTCATATCCGAAACTTGTGATCCTGTTTCGCATTTTCCTGAGATTTTCGATGAGCTGTACCTGGTCAGGTGCTTTGGGGATTACCCAAGGCTCCTCCTCCCCCTTTGGTAACAGGAATGATCCAATCTTCTTGCTGACAACGGGTTTCTCAGGGCCATTAGACCGAAGTTCGTGAACTATTACCGAATGGTTTCCCGATGTCCCAAATTCATTATCCGATCGTTTATATACGACAAGCATTGTCTCTTGAAGAACATCTTCAAAGACACCTTTTCTGTCGGAGATAAAATCCATGGTAACCGGAGGAGCGTGATGAGTCAGAAGAGATCGAAGCGACTTGAAATATTGGCCTCCGAGGAACGAGGTTGGCGTCACATATGCGACAAATCCTTCAGGCTTTGTCCAACGGATTGCGATATCAGTAAAAATTCCATACAGGTTTGCATGTCCGTAAAGCGAACGGGAGAAAATCCTTCGCTGATGAGGGGGAAGTGTAATTTTACGATATGGCGGATTTCCAATGATTAAATCAACTTCGTCTCCTTTTTTAGGCAACTCTTCAAGAGTATCGCATACCTTAACAATAACCCGGAGCCGGGTGCCTGCCGCTATACAAGTGGGTAAGAGTGCAATCTCGACGAGAACCTGAGACATCCACGCTGCGAAGGGATCAATTTCGAAACCACGCAATTTCCTGGAAATCTGGTCGACAATTTGTTCCGGGCTTTTATTACCTTTTTCCAAATGGGATCCCAACATACGGAGTGCAACGGGTGAGAGGAACGCACCTCCTCCGCATGATAAATCCATTACCGTATTATTTTCCCAATCGAATCCTTCATCGCTTACCATTTCGATAAGACGATCAACCAGAGCTGGCGGAGTGTAATATGCCCCAAAATCAGCCTGCGTCTCGTGAGGTAATAATGCCGTATACAATGTACCAATCAGATAACTGCTCTCGGAAAACGGAAGTTGCGCCAAAATCGATCCGAGTTCCCGGGCTTCTGACTTGAAGTCCGATGAAGCGATCTCAACGGGAACGAATGGATTGAAAATCCTCCACGTACAGTTGTTCACTGCACAGGTCTCTGCCCAAAACTCGTTAAGAACAACTTGACAAATGGATCGTGCAAATCCATCTCTCATTTCTGGCGATTCTAATTTCTCAGCTTCCGCTGTCAATGCGATCTTTCTTCTATTGAATTCTGACTTCAGTGGAACTGCTCGCATTTATTCTTCCAGTAGATAGATTTCAGAAATATGATAAGTGATAATCGAAATGTTTCGATTTAATAGTGTCGAGGACTTGGATATAAACGTGGGGTTTGCGGGGAGTGAAAATGATTAAGTGGACGGGATATGGATAGACTGCATCGAACAAAATAAAACTGCGTATACCCCGCTTCCGGAAATAATCAAAACAAGGGTTGGGTAATTAGAATACAAGACTATTAAAAAAACAGTCAGAACGGAAAATCGTACGACAGAGTCACGCCTGGTGGGAGCTACATACTTTTGATCTCAGCAAAGGATACCAGTTAAAGCGATGACTCACCCCCCGACCCCCTCGCGCTCGACGGGGGGCACTGCTACACCCGTCTCGCTAGGGGGAGCATCGGTCTACTCTTCCAAAACTCACCTTTTTCTCCATGCATGGACAACCCGGGAAAGTATACGGCCGGTGTTTCTCCCGGCCCCGGACGGTTGTTCATGGATCACATACGAAAAGCGTTCGACGCGGTAGAAACACAATACGATGCGCAACGGGAGTTTGTCATCCCGCAGATGAGGGAATATTACGGAGCCGCGGTCTGGGCAGCGGAAAGCTCGAACCCATCGCCCCGGATCCTCGATGCCGGTGCCGGCACCGGCCTGCTCTCCGCGCTGTTGCTGGAGAAATACCCGACTGCAACGATCACTCTGCTCGACATCTCCGAAAAGATGCTCGCGGTCGCCCGGGAGCGATTCCATGACCGGGACAATGTCCGGTTTTTTGTCGGGGATTATGCGCAGACAGACCTCGGCGGGCCCTACGACCTAGTCTGTTCCGCCCTCTCGATCCACCATCTCGAACAGGACGAGAAGCGCCGGCTCTTTGGCCGGATCCAGAAAATACTTGTGCCCGACGGGCTCTTTGTCAATGCCGACCAGGCCGAGGGGGAGACGCCGTACTTCTCCGGCCGGTACCGGGAATACTGGAATACTTTTTTGAAAAACGGCCCGCTTGCACACACGGAGCATGAAGAGATCCTGCGGCGCCGCGATACGCTGGACAAGAACGAGAAACTCTCCGACCAGCTCGAATGGCTCAAAGAGGCCGGGTTTTCCGATGTCGATGTTGTGTACCGAAACCGGACGTTTATCGTTACCGTGGCCCGAAAAAATTAAAAAATACTGCCCTGCGGGCCGCACCTTACGAGGGCAGCGCTTTTGCGAGAAGGTAGAATGCACAGAGTGCCGAGAGAAGGCCGGCAACCGAAACGACCAGCGACACCGCCGATGGCAGGTTCACGCCGTTATAGGTCAGCACCTCTTTTATCAGGAACAAAACAAACCCAAGGGCAAGGAACCAGCCCCAGCGCTTCTGTTCGGTAACGGCGACACGGACCCCGTAGATCACTACGAGCAGGTCGATCCCGATCAGGATCGGCGGCACCCATTGCGGAACAATCATCTTACAACCGTTGTCCTTCCTTTACAAAAAGGCGTTTGTGTCCCGTGGACAGTTACGGGACACCTGAGGAAAGGCTTACCAGGTCCTGACCCGGGCCGACCGCCATGCGCCGGCAGGCACGCGGATCTCGAAACAGGCCCCTTTCCCCGGTTCCCCGGTCTCGGCGACCGTGATCCCGGTCATTAAGAGGATATCGCGGGAAAGGGAGAGCCCGATCCCGGTATGGCTGCCGTACCCGTACTCGAAGATCCTTTTTTTGTCCTCTTTGCGGATACCGCTGCCATTGTCTTTGAAAATAATGGAAAGGCTGCCGTCCGGCTCTTTTTTCGACGAAACCTCGAACCGGGTGACATGCCCGCCGTGCCGTGCCGCATTCTCAAAAAGGTTGTACATGACCTTGAACGCGAGGGGATCGGTATAGATCTCGACCGGGTCGACATGTACCGAGATCGCAATCCCGTTGTGCGGGAATGCGGAAATTCCCCGCATCACGAGCCACTCCAGCTGCTGCCACACCGGTTCGTGGGATCCGATCTCCTGGTATTCCCGCGAGAACTGGAGGTGGCGGGAGATCTTCTCCACGATACTGGTACAGTTCGTGATGTAGGTATCGTTTTTGGGATCGCTGTTTGTGGCCTTGAGGAGATCGAGGTATCCCGAGAGGGCGGTTAGCAGGTTGCCGATATCGTGCCGGGTCATCTGGGAGAGGATGGAGATCTTTTCGTTTGCCACGCGCAGTGAGACCTCTGCTGCCTTGCGGTCGGAGATGTCCCGCAGGACAAGGACAAAGCCGGCAATCCTGCCCGATCGCTCCCGCACCAGGGTCCCGGAGATGCTGCAGGCAGAACAGGACGGGAGGGCAACGGCAACTTCCAGGTTGGCAATAGATCCCTCGTTAACCAGCGTAGACCGCAGGTTATCGCAGACCGCAGCCGAAATGAACTGCACCATCTCCTGCCCGGGGAGATCTGTTCCGGGGACACCGAGGATCGTTCCCGCAGCCTCGTTTGCCACGATAATCCTGCCATCCGGGTCGGTCAGGATCACACCGTCGGGCAGGGTGCGCAGGATCTCCGGCACCACGGTCTCGGGGCTCATGGTAAACAGGCCGTACTGCTGGATCGCCGATACGATGAAGATCGCAAAGACCATGCTCCCGATAAAGATCAGGTTCGGGAGATAGATCCCCATACGCGGGAAGATGATACCCGAGAGGGCGCCGCAGACAATGAGGCAGATAAGGCCGGCGCACACGAGCCGGTTCTGCTCCCGGATCCTGACCCGGTCTGCCCTGGTTATACGCAATAACCGTTGCCGCGGTCGCCCAGATCATGATCACGATCACATAAAAACCGTTTATGAAGTAGACCAGACTCGATGCCGGTACATAGACCCAGCCAATCCCGGGTATATTTTCCACAGTATAGAGCAGATCGGTAAAAACACCGGCCAGGGACAATACCAGGGCCGGGACAAAGAGGAGAACCTGCAGGATCCGCGAAATGCCTTTTTCTTTCGGCCAGCGGCCGGTAAAGGTCAGGATGAAATGGACACTGATGGCAATAACGACCGGCCAGAATCCACTTACATGGAGCCAGAAGGAAAGACCCTCGGCACTGCCTGCCGTCCAGAGGAGGTACTCGCCAAGCGCCCAGTAGGCCGCACCCATCATCATGCCAAAAAAGAGCTGGTTGACCCGGGCGGACGGGTTCTTTGCCAGCACAAAAACGCCGAGCCCGCAGGATACGAAAGCGGAAAAAAGGCAGGTAAGGATAAGAACCGTAAAGAGAACCGTTTCCGCTCACTCCTGTTTCCTTTTATGGCAGATACGGGGCAGCCGGTGCAGGATGGGACACGTCTGGTACGCGCGGTAAAAATCCCGACGCTTGCTGGAAGGAACGGTATATGCCAGATATAAGGTATACTGTGTCTGTTTCGGGAGACAAAAATTCTTTTGTTTTTATTCCGGGGGAATATAGATCTCCATACATCTCATGAGCCCGCAAACCGCCTGCCGGGCCGGCGATTGCGTGACCCGGGATTATTTAACCACGAGTACCTTGCAGGGCGCGGAGCGGATGACCTCTTCTGCAACGCTCCCGAGAAGCAGGCGTTCGAGGCCCTTTTTGCCCTGCGTGCCGATCACGATCAGATCGATATTCTTTGCCACGGCAAACTTCACGATCTCTGCCGCGGGACGACCCTCCAGGACCGATGTCTCGACCGGCATGTCGCCTGCAAGCGTTTTTATCCGGGAAAAAGCCTGCTCTGCCTCGGCCTTGATGATACGGTAGGTATCCCCGATGGGCATATCGGCCGACATCGAGGAGAATGCCCCGACATCGATCACGTACACCGCATACACTGCGGCACCGAATGCACGGGCGATCTTTATTCCCTCTTCCAGGGACGGCCGGTTCTTTCCGAGCCGTCCGTTGCGATCAGGATCCTGTCAACCAGTCCGTTTGTCATGCTCGGTTCCTCCCGCTTTTGTTTTTTAGCTATTCCTTACTTGAGGTTCCCCCAGATACCTCTTGCGGATTGCGGCCGGGTGTGCCCGGGTTCCCGGACGCACCGTCAATCTCCTCAACGTACTTCTCCCCGCGCATTGCGCAGAGGAGTGCGGCCACAAAGGAGATGCCGGCGCCGATATAAAACGAGAGCGCCACCGAGGGCATGAACGCCCCGGCAAGCATGGCCGGGAACCAGCTGCTCCCGGTAAGGAGGGCGATTGTCGCAGGCGCTACGGTCGCAAGGATGGCCGGGGAAACGCCGGCAAGGATCGTCTGGACCGGGTTGTAGCCGAGGAACGCAGGCAAAGAGCGCACCGGTCGGCGGGATAGAACTGAGCGCCGGGGCGAGCTGCGAGGCATTGGCCGCGGTAAGCGACGAGGCAAGGGATGCGGGGAATGCATTCGTGAGCCCCACGACAATGATGGTAAAGAACATGCCCATCGAGAGGACAAAGCCCGAGTTCATCAGCGTGGACATCATGCCCGAGGCAACGCCCCGCTCCCCGGGGGCACCGAGTTCATGATTGCCGCGGCATTGGGCGAGGAGAACATCCCGTTTCCTATACCCATGACCAGGAGGGCGACGGCAAAGGGCAGGTAATCGAAGTTGTAGGGGAGGACGGCGAGGATCAAAAACGAGATCCCGACGAGCACCATCCCGAGCGTGCTGATCCAGCGGGCGCCGTACTTGTCGGAGATGATCCCGGAGAGCGGGCCCATGATCACGAAACCGATGGTGAGGGGGAGCATGTAGACGCCGGCCCAGAACGGCGTGGACTCGAAACTGTAGCCGTGCAGGGGAAGCCAGATGCCCTGGAGCAGGATGATGAGCACGATCATGACGCCGCCCCGGGCGAGTGCCGATATGAACCCGGCGGCATTCCCGAACGCGAAGTTCCGGATCCTAAAAGGTCCATCCGGAACATCGGGTCCTCGACCCGGGTCTCGATAATGGGGAACGCCACAAGGAGCAGGATCCCGACAAAGAGCGCCGTGATAACGAACGGGTCCCGCCACCCCATCGCATCGCTGCCATAGGGGAGCAGGGCGTAGGTGATGCCGATCAAAAAGATGGTCAGCCCGCCGATGAACGAGAGGTTGCCCCAGATATCGATCTTCTGCGAAGAGCGGCGGTACGCCGGCTCCCTGAGTTTCATGAACGCCCAGACCGTCCCGATGATGCCGAAGGGGACGCTGATTCAAAAGACGTACCGCCAGTGGTAGACCTGCGAGGATGCCGCCGATCAAAAGGCCGATGAACTGGCCTGCAAGGCGCTGCAACCATGTTAAGGCCGAGCGCTTTTCCCCGCTCGTCGGGCGGGAACGCATCGGTGAGGATCGCGGCGCTGTTGGAGAAGATGAACGCCGCACCGACTGCCTGGATGAGCCTAAAGACGATGAGCTCGATGGCACCCGCATCCCCGTATCCGGGGTCAGAAACAGGAGGATCGAGCCGGCCGTGAAGATGGCAAACCCGATATTGTAGAGCCGGACCCGGCCGTACATGTCCGAGAGCCGGCCGAAGCTTAAGAGGAGCGTGGCGGTTACGATCCCGTAGCCCATCAGGATCCAGAGGAGGTACTGGAAGGAGGTGAGCGGGTCGATGTTGATGCCGTTAAAAATGGCCTGGCAGGGAGATGAGGAGGATGCTCCCGTTCACCGCGGCCATGAACATGGCGATCGTGGTATTCGAGAGGGCGATCCACTTGTAATGGGGATCCCTCCCTGACGGTTCCGGTACCGGTTGCCCGGGCACTGCGTCTGTGTGCGGCTGTGCGTCCACGATAGTTACCGTCTCCTGGTATTATCCCGGATCATGTGATCCGGCACTCCATTTATAGGGAACACTAGCCACGGGAGCATATAGTTTCATAGGGCATACTGACGGTCCGGGGAAGGATATCGTGACCGTGTCCTCGGAGTGAGGGGGTCATGCCAAAACGGGTGTGACCCCCCTCCCACTGTACCTTGAGGATCCGGTACGGGATCCCCGCACATTTTACGTCGTTATATCAATCTCGGGGCCGGGCCATTGCAGCAGATTCGCATGGGGGGGTCGCACCTGTTTTCCGGCAGTGCATGACCGGCCCGTTTTCCGATGATAAACCAGCCACAGGATCCAACCGGGAATAGTACAAAAACAGGGGGGGTCACATCATTTTTAGTGCGACCCCCCCTACCCCAGAGGCCGTACTACGGGAGAGAGGTAGAAAGAGTCCTGCATTTTTTGTATCCCAGCCGGTGCCGGGAAAAACGTCTTTTGGCTCTGAAGAAATCATTTCCCCTGAACCAAACCGTATTTGCGAGGGTGACCCCCCTTGACCCCCGTTGAATAAAAATTATTCAATTGTGCTTCCCGTGCATGGATTTGCTCCACGGGGCGAGCCCCGGCAAGAAGGCGAGCACCCGTGATCCCCTCACAATAACATTCAGGAGGTCACTTACGGTTTTCTACAGAGCCCGTCTTTTTTAAAAAATCCCGGACACCGGTCGGTACCGATAAAAAAGATTATTCTGACGGGGCAGGCGCACTGCTCTTGCGCTCCACACCGACCCGGCCGTTCTCCGCGATGAGCACAAAGCCAAGGTCTTCGAGGTATTTCCGGCTCTTCCCCGTCCCGTGGGTCAACAGCTCCACGAGGTCCTCTTTCTCGTCGATATCGGTATGGAGGACAAAGGAGTCGATCACCTCGCAGGAGAGGCCGGCCTCCTCTGCGATCTTTTTGTGCTTGAGGTAACTCATCCCGTAATAATCGACATGGAACTTTGCCGGGTCTTTGAGGAAGATCACGTTCGTGCCCCCGCCCCGGCCGGGGACAATCGCCATGTCGCTTTTCGTCGAGATCACCCGTTTGATGGCCTCGCCGGTGGCAAGCGGGAGGTCGGCCATGATGATGAGGATCGTCCCTATGGACTGTGGGAGCACTTCGTTCAAGGTGCCGCTCAAGTCCTTGTCGGGGATCGTGATCTGGATATCCTCGGAATCGAAGAGTTCGGTGGCAACGATCACGGGACTGCAGTTTACGTCTTTTACAGCAGCGATCACGTCCTCGAGCATTGCCCGGGCAAACGCTTCCCGCTCCTCAGGGGAGAGCACTTCGGAAAGCCGGCTTTTTGGTCCCGCGGGCTTAAAGGGGATGAGTGCATGGGGACACATGTGATACGCTCATATGCAGGGCAATGTAAAAAACGTGCTGATTTTTTGCCGTGACGGTTCCAGAGGGAGGCCGTACCGGCCGGGTTTAACAGGATTGACAGGCAAATCCTACCGGTAATGGACGACACTGCCTATACCGTGGAAAAACTTCCGGCCCGTCTCGCAGCCGGGATCGAACGGCGCACCTGCAATGCGGACGGCCGGAGCCTCAAGGATATCCCTGCCTGCTGGCAGGAGTTCCTTGCAACAAAAGCGGCTGCCCGGATTCCCCACCGGGTCGTACCGCCGGTCATGTATGCGGTCTATTCCCAATATGAAACGGACTGGACCGGGGAATACTCCTACCTGCTCGGCTGCGCCGTAACACAGGCTGACAGACTGCCAAAAGGAATTATCGCCCGGGAGATCCCGGCACAGACCTATGCGCACTTTAAGGCACAGGGCCCGATGCCGGATGCGGTCGTCGGCATCTGGGCGGGGATCTGGGGTTCCGACCTGCCCCGGACCTACCTCTGCGATTTCGAAGTCTACGATACCCGGTTTACCGACAAGAACAAGCCGGAAGTCGACATCTACGTCGGGATAAAGGACGAATAAAAAATATTTGCGCTTTTCAGGCGCCTTCTTTTTTCCAGGATTCGGCCGGGATCCGGATCTCGAACCGGGCACCCTTCCCGGGCTCCCCGGTCTCGGCAATCGTCATCCCGGTGATTGCAAGGATCTCGCTGACCAAAAACAGCCCCCAGCCGGTGCGCCTGCCAAACCCGCGCTCGAAAAGCCGCCCCTTGTTCTCCGCCGGGATCCCAATACCGTCGTCTTCCACTACAAGCAGGGCGCCGTCTCCTCTTCGCGGACGGAGATCCGGATCCGGGTCACGTGCTCGCCGTACCGGACCGCATTGTCCACGAGCTGGGAAAATGCCTTTTCGAGCGCAAGGTCGGCATATACGGATGCGTTCCCGCAGGAATCCTCTACGGCAACCGCACCAAGAGCGACCGTTTCGCCCGCACGGCCGAACGCGGACGAGATCGACTGCCAGCGCGGCGGTTCGGTGCCGAGGTTCTGGTAGTCCTTTGCGAACTGGAACTGGCGCCGGATCTTTTCGAGCGCAAACCGCTCTTTCTCGATATAGGACTTCATCTGGGGATCGGTGACAACCATCTCCAGAAGTTCGGTATACCCGCTGACCGCCGTAAGCTGGTTGAGGACGTCGTGGCGCGTGACGCTGCCGACAAGGTTGAGCTTCTTTTCCAAAAACGCCACCAGGTCCGCCTGCCTCCGGGCAGCGCAGACCTTGTCGATAAGGCAGGCAAGCTCCGGGTACCATGCATCGAAGGCCCCGTCCATGACCATGACCTCTGCGCGCCGGGTAATAGCAGCGGAACATACGCCCGGATCGTATGCCCCGGCAAGGACGATGACCGGGAGATCCACACCCTGCTCCCGCAGGTGTGCGAGGAAGGCAAGCCCGTTCTGGCCTTCCTCGTGGACGGCAACAACGACCGCGGCCGATTCGGTCAGGTGCCGGCTCAACGTGACTTCCTGCGCGGCAGACACCATGACGCGGAACTGCCCGGTGCCGGAGAGATCGTTCCTTTAAGGCGGTGCTGCGGTCAGCCTTTGTATCGATAAGAATGAGAGGGATCATACCGAATCACATCGAAGCATCCGTTCGTCTTACCATTCTATTCTTATCCCTATCGTATAAAAGCCGCGCCGGCCCGCTATGATTTTAACATGTACAAAGAGGAACCATTCTCCATGCAGCCCCGGACGATCACCTTCTCGAAAAACGTCTTTCTGCCCCTCACAACCGTCTGCCGGAACCGGTGCGGGTACTGTTCGTTTAAGACCCCGGTGCAGGACGGGTGCCTGATGATGCCGGACGAGGTCGAAGCGCTTCTTGCCCGGGGCAGGGACGCCGGGTGTACCGAGGCGCTCTTTACCTTCGGGGAGCGCCCCGAGGAGGAGCCGGGGTTTTTACCCTATCTGGAAAAGACCGGCTACGACACCATCCTCGACTACTGCGAGGCGATGTGCAAAAAGAGCATTGAATACGGGATCCTCCCGCACACGAACGCCGGGATTCTCACGTACGATGAAATGAAACGGCTCCGGAAGGTAAACGCGAGCATGGGGCTGATGCTCGAAACCACCGCACGGATCCCGGCCCATAACGGCTCGAAGGGCAAGGAGCCGGAGGTGCGCCTTGCCATGATGGAAGATGCAGGGCGGCTTAAGATCCCGTTTACCACCGGCCTGCTCCTCGGGATCGGCGAGACCATGGCAGACCGCGAGGAGTCGCTTGTTGCGATCCGGGATATCAATAAAAAATACGGGCATATCCAGGAGATCATCCTCCAGAACTTCTGCCCCAAGGACAACACCCCGATGGCGGCATTCCGGGTGCCGGAAACAGAAGAGATCTGCGAGACGATCAAAATGGCGCGCCGGATCCTGCCCCGCGGGATCGCAATCCAGATCGCCCCAAATCTGATCGATGCCTCGACACTTATTTCCTGCGGCGTGGACGACCTCGGCGGCGTCTCCCCGGTCACCATAGATTACGTGAACCCCGAGCACCCGTGGCCGGCAATCGAAGAACTCAGAAAGACTTGCCGGGGACGCAACGCTCAGAGAACGCCTCTGCATTTATCCCCGGTTCATCCGGGCGGGCTGGTACGACCCGGGCCTGCAACCCCTAATAAACCGGCTCGACCAACGTATATCCACTGGGAGCGGGAAACCGTGAAGCAGAAAAACCTCCTGTATACCGGCAAGGCCAAATCGGTCTTCCGTACTGACGAGAAAGGAACGCTCATTGTTGAATTCCGCGATGACATCACCGCGTTTGACGGCGGGAAGAAGGACACCTTAAAAAACAAGGGCAGTTACAATGCAAATGTCTCCGCGTACTTCTTCTCGTACCTCGAAAAGAACGGGGTAAAGACCCATTTTATCAAAATGCTCGATGAGAAGAGGATGGCTGTCCGCGAACTTTCTATGATCCCGCTCGAAGTGATCGTGCGAAATGTTGCGGCAGGATCGATCGTGCGGAACTATCCGTTCAAGGAAGGCACGCCGTTAAAGCCGCCGGTCATTGTCATCGACTACAAGGACGATTCCCGGCACGACCCGATGCTCAACGACGAACTGATCGTTGCGCTCAAGCTTGCGACCCCGGCAGAGCTCAAGAAGATCAAGGCTGCCGCGCTGAAGATCAATACCCTCCTTGCAAAACTCATCGCAAAGCAGGGGATCACGCTTGTCGATTTCAAGCTCGAATTCGGTAAGCAGGGGAAGACGATCTATCTTGGCGACGAGATCAGCATGGACTCGATGCGCCTCTGGGACAAGAAGACCGGCGAATCGCTCGACAAGGACGTGTACCGGTTCGACAAGGGCGACGTGATGGCGACCTACAACCGGGTAGGCAGCGACGGATCACCAAAAAAGAGAAGGCCCCTGCTAAGAAGAAGGCGGCTGCGCCAAAGAAGGCCGCAAAGAAATCCGGCAGACGTTCATAATCCAAACACATAAGTCGTCTCCGAAAAGATACACATACCAACGGGGTGTACACGACCATCATGGCAGAGGAGTCACAGGCTGAAGCGGATATGCGCAAATGGGCGACGGCGATCGCCCGGAAGAACGGGTGGATCCTAAATCCCGATGAGGATCACCTGCGGATCGTGCTCCGGGGACTCGTGCGGAACAAGGAGAAGTTCGCAAGGCCGTACTGCCCGTGCCGGCTCCGGAGCGGGGACGAGGAGAAGGACCGGGCCATCGAATGTCCCTGCATCTACCACAAGGACGAGATCGCAAAGGACGGGCACTGCCACTGCCTGCTCTATTACAAGAAACCATAATTCTCTTTTTATGACCCCGGACCGTTGCCGTACGGGCAGGCCCTCCGGACTTGCACCGGTCGTCGGGAACAATCCGCTGGTTCTCATCCTCGGCAGTTATCCCTTCGGTGCAGTCGCTTGCAAAACGCGAATACTACGGCAACCCGCACAACCGGTTCTGGACGATCGTGGAGCAGATCTTCGGGATCGACCGTTCCCTGCCGTACTCAGCCCGTACCGTACAGCTGACCGATCGCGGGGTAGCGCTCTGGGACGTCCTTGCCTCCTGCGCCCGGGTGGGAAGTGCCGATGCAACGATCCGGGACACGGTCCCAAACGATATTGCCGATTTTCTGGAAGTGTCACCCCACGGTCCGGTGCATTGCGCTCAACGGGACGGCGGCAGGGAAATTCTTTGTCCGCGAAACCTGTCCCGTTCCCGCGGTCGTCCTCCCCTCCACAAGCCCGGCAAACGCCCGGCTGCCGCTCAGCGAAAAGACCCGGATCTGGAACAACTGCCTCTCGGAATACCTGAGGTAAAAAAGAAACTGCGGTTTTTACTCTTACCGTTCGAGCCGGAGTTTTAGGAAGATGACATGGTAGATCGCATAGAACCCGCAGAGCACCGCGGCGGTATACCCGAGGATCGCGATCCACATGACCTCTTTTGGCATGGTGAGCGGGGATGCCTGCAGCACGAGCGACGAGCCGACCACGAGCGCCGGCGACAACAAGGCCGATCATGATCTTGTCGCTTGCCCGGTCGAGCGCCATCTGGAGCTTCTTTAAGTCCGTATCGACGACTTCGAGCCGGACGGTCCCGGTCGAGAGGCGACGGAGCATGAGGTTGACGTTTCTGGGCAGGTCAAATGCCGCGTCCACCGCTTCCAGAAGGGAATTCGAGGCGCGTTTTGCGTACGCTGCGGAGAGGACATTGGAATCGGTAAGCTTGCGGAGGTAGGGCGTGATCTCCTCGCCAAAGGAGAACTTCGGATCGAGCCGGACGGCAACGTCAAAGACCATCACGAGCGTCTTTAACAGGAGCATCAGGCTCATGGGCACCTTGAGGTTATAGTGCCGCATGACTTCCGTGAGCTCGTTTATCATCAGGCCGAAGTTGAACTGGACGATCTCGTCACCGCCGCCGAAATCGTGGAGCATGATATAGAGATCGTCCCGTAACGCCTCGCGGTTCTCCTCGGCGACAACGATCCCGAAGCCTTCGAGGGCTTTTAAGATCATATCGACATCGTCGGTCGTAAGGGCAAAGAGCAGGTTGATGAAGAGCTGTTTCTTCTCCGGCCGAAGCACCCCGACAATACCGAAGTCCAGGAACACGAGGTCGCCGATATCGGAGACGAGCAGGTTGCCCGGATGGGGGTCGCCGTGGAAGAACCCGTCCTCGAAGATCATCTTCAGGTACGCGTTGAAGCCGCGGAGGGCGATATCGTGCGGGTTGCAGCCCTGCGCCTTGATCGCCTCGACATTATCGACCCGCACCCCTTTCACATACTCCATGACAAGGATGTGGGGCGAGGAATATTCCCAGTAGACCTTCGGGAAGTGGATACCGGGCACGTCGCGGAAGTTCCGGGCCATCCGCTCCATGTTCCGGCCGTCGCGGGTAAAATCGAGCTCCTTTCGGATCTGGGTCGCAAAGTCCTGCACGAGGCCCTTCGGGTTGTACATCCGGCTCTCGGGGAAGACCGCCTCGATCCGGTCGGCCATGGACAGGAGGATCGCAAGATCGTTTTCTATCTGGTCGGGGATCCCGGGGCGCTGGATCTTGATCGCGACCACGGTTCCGTCGCAAAGCTTTGCCCGGTGGACCTGCCCGATCGAGGCAGGACGCAACCGGTGTCTCGTCGATCTCCGAGAACCAGTCCTCGAGGTTCGGTTGGGCCTGGTGGAGGACACCGAGCACATCGGAGAACGGCAGGGGTTTTGCATGGTCCTGGAGTTTCTTGAGCTGCTCGATCAGTTCCGGCGGGAAGATCTCCGTCCTCGTGCTCATGATCTGCCCGAACTTCACAAACGTGGGGCCGAGCTCTTCGAGCGCCATGCGGATGCGCTCGTACGTGGTGGACTGGTCCGGCTGCTCCGGTCCCGGTTCCCGGGAGACGGAACCGGGTCTTGCCCGGAAACGCCTTCTCCAGTGCAATACCAAATCCGTATTTCGTTAAAATATCGATAATCTGCGCGTACCGCCGGATACGGGTGACCATGGATACAGTTTGGCAGTCGGCCTACTTAATGCTGGCTTTTTTAGCGGACTGCGGCTGCGGGGTTATGGCGTTTGTGCGTGCCCGGTTTTTAGAAAAAAACCACGATCCGGTTGGTGTTGGTGCCGCACTCGTTGTTTTCGATCCCCCATATGTTGGAGGTTTTGGAGAATACCTGCTGGTTGATGATCACGCATTCGCAGGTAAAACCGGCTGCCCGGCCGAGCGGGATCACCTGCTCTTCGAGGCGCACGGTCTTTTTGCGGACTTCGCCCACCTCGAATGCCACCCAGCCGCCGGGTGCGGTGATCCGGTAGAGTTCAAAGAATACCTTCCCCATCACCGCTTCCCAGTCCGGGATCGTCCGTGCCATCGTGATGGTGCGCCCGATCGCCTCGGTGTCAAGGCCGGAAAACCAGCACCGGAGCCAGTTGTCCTCCCGGTACTGGACGATATCCAGGAACGGCGGCGAGGTAACGGTCAGCCGGACGGTTCCCGTGCCTATCGAGGGAGTGTGCCCCGCATCCCCGGTCAGGAACCGGGCGTTCTTTCCTGCCCGGCACAGGTCTGCCCTCCCGGCCGCAGTAAGGCGGGCAAGCAGGCTCTTTGACTTTTTGAGGATCAGGGCATGGGTGTCCCGGTACTCCGGCTCCTGGCCCCTCTTTTTGTTGATCCGCCGCTGGCTGTCGGGAGAGACCGCCTGGTTGGGAGGGAGCGTATAGACCGAAAAAAAACCCGGGGAATGGCCGGTCAGGCGGTTTGTCGCTACCATCCCGATCCATGCATCGACTGCATCGGTCGTGCCGGATTCGCGCCGGTCGATGAGATACCGGCGCAGCGCCACGATCTCCCGTTCCGTTTCCGGGTGGTAGAACATGGAGAGGTCGCAGTCTGCCCGCTCTCCCTCGCGGGGGATGGCGGCGAGCCGGGCCCCGATCTCCTCCAGAGACGGCGGGGAAAACCGCGGTTCCGTGAGCAGCCGTGACAGGGGATTTGCATCGTTTGCGATTGCATTTCTCCCGCAGAGCCCGGCCTCCAGCGCCGTGGTGCCCCGCCCGGAGAACGGGTCGTACACGATATCGCCCGGCCGGGTCAGCAGGTTAATGAAAAACCGGGGCAGCTGGGGTTTGAAGCAGGCCCGGTAGGAGATCTCGTGGAGGGACGAGGCCTGGCGCTGCCGGGAGGTCCAGAACTCTCCCGTATACTGCGGGATCCCGGAACCGGCAGTATCGTGGCGGACCGGGCGGCCGGCCGGATCCCGGAATGCCAGAAGCGCCTGGTGAAATGCAGCCGGGGACAGCCGGGATCGGGGGATCAAGGGATTCACCTTAAGAGATTACGTACCGTGTGCGGGATAATCGTATATCCCCTCCGGTTTCCGCACGCCGCTCATCGGCATGTACCGGAAACAACCCGGGACAGTTCAGTCTTCATCGACAAAGGAAAGATCGTCAAAATAGTGCTCGTGAACACCCTGGAGCGGCAGCTGCCGGATATAATCGAAGGACCGGGATATGATCTCTGCAAGCTGGCCGGCGTCCGGATGACCGGCAACCCATCTCTCGATATCGGTTGCACTCGGAAAGTCATCCGTATATTTGCAATAACCGGCCGTGTCTTCCACTATACCCTATCCGATATTTTGTTATTAAAATATTATGGATTTGTTAAGAGACAAAATAACGGACAATTACAGGATTTTACCGGGAATAAGAAAAGATTCAGGGATTTTTCTCCCCATTGTACCAAAACCGCACGCTCAGGTATGCGTGAAGTAAGCCCGGATACCGTGTTTATCCGCGGCATCGATCCGGGCAAAGGCGACCCGCTCGAACTGGACTACGTTCCCCGCCTCGGACTTCACCGCGGGCTCGCAGGCGCCCTTCATCTCCCCGTCCTGCGTGAGAAGCGTGCACGGCAGGGATGCCTGCGCTGGCAGCCACTGGATGATCTTTGCCTTTGCTGCCCGGGCGTCCGCGAGCGAGTCCCCGCCGTACGAGAACGAGGGAACCTCGCCGTCCCATGCGACATTCACGTTGAAGAGGTCTTTTAACCGGACCATGGACGTCCCGGGCACGATCTCACCCTTCGGGAGGAGGACCGTGCCGGTGAATTCAAGGGAGCGCATTCCTTTCTCTTCGTGGCCCGGGTGGAGCATTGCGTGGGCCGTGCGGGCCGGGGCTCCCTCAACTTTTGCCTCCAGCGGGTCGGGCACGAAGAAGTACCGGTTTGCCACCGGGTCTACGATCTTCTTGTTCTCCGCGTACAGGTTGTCCCACGAGAACGAGATGTCCACGTCGCCGATCCCGATCGCAATCATCGCGTTTTTCACGGCATCGGGGCTGATCCCCCGCCGGGCAAGGGCACGGAGCGTCCCGAGGTGGATGTCGTCCCAGCCGGTATACTTCCCCTCATTGATCCCCGCATGCATCTGGGAGGTAGAGAGCACCACGCCCTCAATCCCCATCCGGCCATAGTGGCGGTACACCGGGACCTTCCAGCCGAAGTGGTCGTAGATGTAGCGCTGGCGCCGGGTGTTTGCTATGTGGTCTTTTCCCCGGATCACGTGCGTTACGCCGAGCAGGTGATCGTCGGCAACGACCGAGAAGTTCATGAGCGGGTACACCCGGGCATCCCCGATCTTCGGGTGAAGCGGGGCATCGAGGATCCGGAAAATGGGATAGTCCCGCATTGCCGGGTCAGGGTTTAAAAGATCGGTCTTGACCCGGACCGAGGCTTCTCCTTCCTTAAAGCCGCCGGTAAGCATCTTCTCCCAGAGGGCAAGCGCCGTCTCGACCGGCTGGTCGCGGCAGGGGCAGGCCTTCTTTGCATCCTTTAACGCCTTGAAGTGCTCGTTCTCGCAGGTGCAGACGTACGCCCCGCCTCGTTCGATGAGCTGTTTGCAGAGGTCGTAATAGATGGGGAACCGCTCGCTCTGGGTCACCGTCTCGGTGATCCCAAGGCCCAGCCATTTGATATCCTCTTTTACCATCTCGTAGGCTTCGGGGTCGACGCGCTTGGGGTCCGTGTCCTCGATACGGAGGATATACCGGCCCCCGTACTGCTTCACGTAGGCATCGTTGAGCGCCGCGGCCCGTGCATGGCCGATATGGAGCGGCCCGGAGGGGTTCGGCGCAAACCGCATGACAACGCCTTTTTCGGCGCCTTCGAGCTCGGGAAGCACTTTTTTCTTCTCGTGCTTCTCGTGGAGCGAGGCAAACATCTCCGGGGAAAGGGACTGGAGCTTTGCCACCCGCTCTTCAGGAGAGAGCGCCGCGACATCCGCAATTGCGGCCTTTGCCCCTGCAGCTACTTCCTTTGCCTGCTTGCGCAGCTCGGGATGTGCCCCCATCACCATCCCGATAACCGCCCCTGCCTGCGGTACTCCGCCATGCTTGACCGCGTTCTGGAGTGCACACAAAAAAAGCGCGGCCTTTATTTCGTCCCCTGCCATCCTAGAAGCTCCGGGTCACGAAGAATTCGCCGACGTCCATGATGAGCTGGCGTTCCTTTGTCGGGGGAAGGACCATGAGCAGGCGGTTAGAGTCGGTAACGAGATCGGTTGCCTTCTTCTTGACTGCATCGATAACGCCCGCATCGGTGAGTTCCTGAATTGCGGTTTTTATATCAGCGGGGGAGAGATCCCGCCGGTATTTCAGGAGGTCGACGCCCTTTTGCCGGGCAACGATCATAATTAAGGTCTGTTTGCCCTCGCGGAGATCCGAGCCCTGGTCCTTGCCGCTCTTCTCCGGCGGCGTTAAAAGATCGATGAGGTCGTCCTGGATCTGGAACGCGATGCCGGTGTTGAGCCCGAACTGGTAGAGAGCTTTGACCTGCTCCTCGCTGCCGCCCGCAAGGGTACCGCCAATCGCTGCGGCCGCAGCATAGAGGACGCCGGTCTTTTTGGAGACCATCTCCATGTACTCCTTCTCGGTCACATCGGTCCGGCGCTCGAACGACATGTCCTGGTGCTGGCCCTCGCAGATGTCGGCACAGGCCCGGGCGAGAAGGGCCGTTGCCCTGACCTTTGCTGCATCGCCAGCCTTTGCCTGGGAGATGAACTCGAACGCACGGGCATAGAGGACATCACCGGCAAGGATCCCGGTCGGCATGTCCCACTTTGTATGAACCGTCGGCACCCCGCGCCGGAGCGAGTCCCCGTCCATGATATCGTCGTGGATCAGGGTGAAGGTGTGGGTGACTTCGAGCGCGAGTGCGGCCGGCATGATATCGGCGGAACTCCCGCTCCGTACTGCATCCGCCGCGAGCATGACCACCGCAGGCCGAAGGCGTTTGCCGCCGGCATTTAAGAGATGGGCGGAGGCCTTGTCGAGCTCTCCGGTTGCGCGGTTGAAGTTTTCGTCAATCAGGCCGTCGATCTTTTTCGCGACCGATTTTAAGTACGGTGATAGTTCCGACATCGTGTTTCCTCTCCTTAATTGATCTTGAGCCGCTGGCCGTTCTGCATCACGTGGACATCGTTACCCAGCGTGTAGCCGAGATCTGCGGAAAACTCGGCGTAGGCCGCGGTCATCCGGATGTTCCCGTGGGCCGGGACAATGTGCTGCGGGTTTAACATGCTGATAAACTCGTAGTGATCCTCCCGGTACGCGTGGCCGCTCACGTGGAGGTCGGGGAAGAGCCGGGCCCCGGCCATTTTTAAGTGCGCCTCGACCATATAGCGCTGGCCGTAGTTCATTGGGTTCGGGATCACGTTCGCCGAGAAGAGGATCTTGTCGCCTTTTGCGATCTGGTACGGCGTATCGCCGAGGGCCAGCCGGGTCAGGATCGAGCCCGGCTCTCCCTGGTGGCCGGTGATGATCGGGAGGAATTTTCTTTTCCCGCCTTCATTATCCGGCGCAGGGTCCGGTCAACGGTCCGGCGGTTCCCAAAGACGCTCGTGTCCGGGGGAAGCGAGACGAGTTTCATCTGTTCCGCCGTAACCGAGTACTTCTCCATCGAGCGGCCAAGAAGCACCGGTTTTCTCCCGATCTCGTGCGCACACTCGGCAATCGTCTTGACCCGGGCGATGTGGGACGAGAACGTTGAGACAATGATCGCGTTTTTGTCGTCTTCGTAACTCGTGATCACGTCCCGGACAAGGTTCCGTGCCATCCGCTCGCTCGGGCACCGGCCCGGGCGGTCGATGTACGTGCTCTCCACGATCAGCGCAAGCACGCCTTCCTTTCCGATCTGGCGGAACCGGGCAAAGTCCGGGGGTTCGCCGATGACCGGGCTCCGGTCGAGCTTGAAGTCGCAGGCATACACAATTGCGCCGTGCGGCGTGTGGAGCACCGGGGTCACCGTGTCGATGATCGAGTGCTGGGTCCGGACGAACTCGAGCACCAGGTGCTGCGAGATCGTGTACCTCTGGCCGGGCCGGAGCGCGAAGAGCTTGTTGTTCACCCCGAACTTCTGCTCGCCCGAGATCTGCTGCCGGATCAGTTCGGTAGCATAGGGCGAGGCGATGATCGGCGCATTGTACCGGTGCGCCAGCTTCGGGATCGCACCGATATGGTCGAGGTGGCCGTGGGAACAGACGATCGCTTTGACCGTTCCCTCGACCGAGTTCATCAGGGTATCGTCGGGTATCGCCCCGATCTTGATAAGATCGAGGGAGTGCATATTCTCAACCTCCGCGTCCTCGTGGATCATCATCTGGTCCAGGCGGAGGCCCATGTCGAAAATGACAATTTCTTTCCCGCAGCGGACTGCGGACATGTTCCGTCCGACTTCGTTGTACCCGCCCACTGCTATAATCTCTATATCCATGTTGGTTCTCCTGTTGTTTTTTGTTGTTTTAACGGCAGTTTTTATCTAAAGAAAACTGCCTCACATCTCGTGATATGCGCCGGTACGCTCCCCGATCATCTGCCGGGTCGTTCCCGTAATATACACACGGGTCGAGCGCAGGTCGGCGGTCCGTGCGGCACCGCACAGGAACATCGCACCCACCAGTTCGCGGTGGATCGTCTCCACGCGGGCAATAAGCGCCGCGTCGCTTTCAAGCGCCGGTTTTAAAAGCGGCATCGCCATACCGGTAAGGTCCGCCCCGAGGGCAAGGCACTTTGCGATATCGATGCCGGTGCGTATCCCGCCCGATGCAATCACCGGGCCGCCGGTCGCTGCGACCTCGGCAAGGCTCACCACCGTGGGAATGCCCCACGCGGAGAAGTCTTCGCCAAGTGTCTGTAAGGGCCGGTCTTTCTCGTTTTTGCTCTCGCCGGCCCGCACGCTCTCGACTGCTGCCCACGAAGTGCCGCCCCAGCCGCCGATATCGATGGCCCTGGCACCGGCACCCCAGCAGCGGCGTGCCACATCTCCCGAGATCCCGCACCCGGTCTCTTTTACGATCACCGGGATCTTGAGTTCGGAACAGAGTTCTGCAATCGCGGCAAGGCAGCCGGTTGCATTGTGATCTCCTTCCGGCTGGATTGCTTCCTGCAGGAAGTTGAGGTGGATCGCAAGAGCGTCCGCCCCGATCATCTCCACGGCTTCTTCTGCCCATGCAGTCCCGTGTTCGCGGAGCTGCACGGCGCCGAGGTTTCCTACGATAAACGCGTGGGGCGCTTCGTCGCGGACAACCGAGAACGTATCCGATAAGGATGGGTCCTCCAGTGCCGCACGCTGGGAGCCGACCCCCATGCCGAGGCCGAACCGTTCTGCGATCCGGGCAAGGCGGGCGTTGGTCTCCTTGGTCTTCGGGTGACCTCCGGTCATTGCCGAGATGAAGAGGGGGGATTTGAGCGTATGGCCGAGGAAACGGACGGACAGGTCGATAGAGCGCATATCGCACTCCGGCAGGGCGTTATGCGCCAGCCGGACATCGCCGAATCCTGCATCGCCGCACTCTACGGCCTCCTCTGCGCAGATGCGCAGGTGGTCGAGCTTGCGCGACGATGTGAACCGTTTCTTGTCAGCCATAATGGTTAGTTCCCCCTCACTTTTGTCCCGCCATGGTCGTTTCCGGCAAGGAAATCGCCGAGGCGCGAGACATGAAAGATATCAGACCCGGTGCCTGTACGTGCAAGCCCGAGCAGTTCGTCAATTTTCCCTTTCATTCCACCGGTTACATCGGTATGTGACGAGTTGCCGATCTGGAGGTTCGCGACCGTGCCCGGAGTGATCTCCGGCACAACACGCCCCCCATCCAGCACTCCCGGTACATCGGTGGCGAGCCCGACGCGGTGGCATTTGAGTGCAACCGCGAAGTATCGCACGAGCTGGTCGCCCGATACGATACATGCTCCCCGGGAAAGGTCCATCACCACGTCGCCGTGGATCACAGGAACCATCCCGAGTGCGAGCATTTTTTCTATATGCCGGTGTTCGAAGGCAATGAGCCGGCCGTTATCCGCCACGCCCGCATGGAGCGGGTGGACGCCGATTGCCGCGATACCGGCTTCCCGTAAAGAAGAAACGACGGCATCGTTTAAGGAACTCACGGCCCGGTGCGTGACAAAGATCCCGTCCGTTGCCCCGGCTTCTGCACCGCGGTCAAGATGATAGCGGTGCGCCTCGGGGTGCCCGCAGGACCCGGCGCCGTGGACAACCATGATCTCCGATGCGTGCGCCCGGGCGATCGCCCCGGCAATGTCGGCCAAGGCGGCCCTGTTGATCGCACAGTCTGCACCCTTATCGGTGATCACGCTGCCGCCGAGTTTTACGATCACGCGTTCAGACATTCTTCTCCTTCCTTGCCCCTTCGGTATCGATCCCGGTCACGATCGCACGGGCATCGCAGGACTCAATCGCGTGGGCCACCCGGTGCCGGACCGGCTTTGCACAGAGGGCGACCATGCAGCCGCCGCCCCCGGCCCCGGTGAGTTTTGCACCGAACGCCCCGGCCGACCGCGCCGCGAGCACGAGTTTTGAGAGCTGCGGGTGACCGACGCCCAGTGCGTCGAGAAGGGCGTGGTTCATGTTCATGTAGCGCCCCAGCTCGCGGTGGTTTGCCAGGTGGTGGATCGCGGCAAGGCTCACTCCTTCGATTGCATCGAGGATCGGGTCGACGATCTGCGGGTTGTGCTTCTTTAAGTCCGCCACCTGCTCGACCATCCGTGCCGTGCTGTGGGATACGAGCGAATCGCCGATCACAAGATACATGTTCTCGGGGGGCAGGCGCCTGCGGGAAGTGCCGGTGATGAGCACGATGCCTCCGAACGAGGAAACCGTGGTGTCCGTGGGGCTCGCCCGCCCTTTCTGCACCTTTTTTTCGATCTCGAATGCCATGTTTGCCACGTCTTCCCGGGTTTTCCCGAGTGCAAACTCATCGTTGATTGCCGAGAGCGTTGCAACGGTTACCGCCGCAGACGATCCGAGTCCCGAGGAACTGGGGATCTGCGAGTTGATGTACACGCTCCCCATCACGCCCATCGCTTCAAAGCAGCTGTCGATGTAGGGCGACTTTGCCCGCTGGGGGCGGCGGGACTTCCGGACGGTCACAAAGACTCGGGGCTTGATGGCAAGCGCTATCCCGGGCTTCCCGTATACCACCGCATGCTCGCCGAACAAAAACACCTTGCCCGGCGCACTCCACGTTGCCAACCTACATCACCGCAATGGCTGCATACCCTACGACCGCATCCCGGTCGCCGCTCGCATCCCCGCTCGTGCCGTACCGGATAAGCTCGCCCTTCTCCGCCCCCATGTGAAGGCAGGCGGTGATCATGGCGCTGATCGGGCCGTACCCGCAAACGGTCAGGCGTTTTTCCCGTATCCGCCGGTAAAATTCCGGCACATCGAGGTTCTCCGCCGCCTGGATCGCATACAGGTCGCCGTCCCGGGCAACCTTCTCCGGCACATAGTGCGAGAAATCGCTCGATGCCACGATCCGGATATCCCGTTTTGTCATCCGGTGCGCCGCCACGATCTTCCCGGCCACGGCCATGGCATGGGCAGGGTCCTGCTCGCCCATCATAACGGGGGCGATCTTCGCTCTGGGGAACCGGTACCGGATGAACGGCAGCTGCACCTCGATCGAGTGCTCGGTTATCTGGGCCATCTCGTCGACCGGGATATCCAGTTCCGTTACAAACTCCTCATCGGTTTCGACCGGCCCAAGCGGTGTGTCCCACGCGATTGCCGAGGCACAGGTGAGGTACCCGTTATGGGACGGGCCGATCACGACAAAGGTGCCGGAAAAATCGGGGGAGATGGTAGAGAAAGCATGGGCTGCGATCTGCCCGGAATAGACATACCCGGCATGCGGGCAGACAATTCCCCTGGCATTTTTCGCCGGCCCGGTTCCGTTAAAGAAACCGCCGAGGAGGTGTCCGAGACGGGCAGGATCCTTGGGATAGAACATCCCCGCCACGGCGCACGGACGCGACATCATCGGATCAACCCTCTGGTCGTCCAGATATTATAGGTAACGATCAACCTCAAAAAGGAGGATCGCTTCAGATCTCGGTTTCGAAATCTTCCTGGGTGAGTGCCGTCGAGATCCCGCGGATCTTGAGCATCTCTTTTGTGAGCAGGAAGTAGATCATCGAGAGCGCCTTGCGGCCCTTGTTGTTTGTCGGGATAACGAGGTCCACGAACTTGGTCATGTTGTTCGTGTCGCAGAGTGCGACGACCGGGATGCCGCACTGGACTGCCTCGTTGATGACCTGTGCATCTCCGATCGGGTCGGTGACGACAACAACCTTGGGCTCGATGTAGTTTTCAAGGACCGGGTTTGTCAGAAGGCCCGGGATGAACCGGCCGGTTGCCGACATCGCGCCGATAGTGTCGGCGAACTTCTTTGCCGGGTACTGGCCGTACTGCCGGGAGGTGACGACAAGGATGTCGGGCGCCTCGTACTTGCTTAAGAACTTGGCCACCGTCTTGATCCGGGAATCGGTCTCGCGGATATCGAGAATATAGAGACCATCGCCGCGGACGCGGTAGATGAATTTCTTCATGTCCTCGCTTTTCTGCTGGGTACCGATGTGGACACCGGCTGCCAGGTACTCCTCGACGGGGATGAGCGGTTCCTTTAATTCAATTTCCATCTCGTTTGCTTGGGTCATAGTTGTTCCTCTATGCGGATGAGTTCGTTGAGTTTTGCAATGCGCTCGCCGCCGACGACCCCGCATTTTAAGAAAACGCAGGAGAACGCCGTAGCAAGGTGCGCAATCGTGGTATCCGTGGTTTCGCCGGACCGGTGACTCATCACCGTGTCCAGCCCATGGGTGTGGGCGAGGCGGACGGCCTCGAAGGTGTCGGTTAAGGTGCCGACCTGATTGGGCTTGATGAGGACGCAGTTTGCCGAACCTCTCTCGATGCCTTTTTCTATGCGGTCGACCTGGGTAACAAAGAGGTCGTCCCCGCAGAGCAGGCAGCGGTCGCCGATCTGGCTGTTGAGTTCCGCAAACCCGTCGAAATCGTCCTCGTGGAGTGGATCTTCGACATAGACGAGGTGATATTTGTCGACCAGTTCTGCGATGTATGCGATCTGGTCTTCGGTCGAGCGGACACGGTCGCGGTACTTGTAGCCCTCGCCGTTCCACATCTGGCTCGATGCAACATCGATCCCCATATCGACCTGTACGTTCATCTCGTCGGCCACGCGTCCGGTTGCCTCGGCAATGAGCTCAAATGCGAGGGCATCGTCGATCTGCGGTGCCCAGGCACCCTCATCACCCTTGCCGGCGGCAATCCCTTTCTTTTTTAAGATATCCTTGACGTTCTTGTGGACGGCGGCATTGGCAAAGACTGCCTCCTCTGCATCCACCGCGCCGCCCGGAACCACCAGGAATTCCTGGATCTCGGTAGCGTTCGTGGCATGCGCCCCGCCGCCAATCACGTTCCCGAGCGGGAGCGGCATCTCATTGACAAATGCCCCGCCCAGGTACCGGAAGAGCGGCAGCCCGAGCGCCGAGGCCGCTGCCTTTGCATTTGCAAGGGAGAGCGCGACGGCGATATTTGCCCCGATCACGGAGAAGTTCTCCGTTCCGTCGATGTCGCGGAGCTGTGCATCGAAGCACTCCTGATCGGCAGAATCCATCCCGATAAGCGCCGGGACGAGGTTCTCGACCGCGTGGTCGATTGCCTCTTTGGGCGGCACGACCTTTGCCTCCGCCGCGCCGGTGGAAGCCCCGCTCGGCGCTGCCGCGCGCCCGTGGCCGCTTATCGTGTAGACATCGGCCTCGACGGTCGGGTTCCCCCGGCTGTCGAGGATCGTCCGCAGCTCGATTGTCTCAATGGTCGTCATGGTGGCCACACGTCCTTATCTTCTCTTTACGGTAATGGGGATGACGTTTGCGTTGAACTCCTCGATGGCGATCTCCAAGGGATCGATCCGGGAAGTCGTGGTAAGTATCGGTGCACCCATTGATATCTGCAGAGCACGTGCTCCAATAATCCTCGCCCGTTCATACCGGGTGTAAACTTGCGTCTGCATTCCTTGTCCTCAAAAATTGTTCGCTTCTGCGATGTAGTACTGTTGTAAAATGGGGTCGCTGAGATTCGAACTCAGGTCACTGCGTCCCGAACGCAATAGGATAGTCCAGGCTACCCCACGACCCCTCGGTCATATTACTGGTACGGGTTGAGCTCATCAATGATCTCTTTGTGAGTGAGAAGCATTCGCCGGCAGCAGTATCGGGTGATACCGAGATCGTCGAGGATCTTTTTAGGATCCTCGCCTTTCTCCCGCCGAGCCTTATACTCTTCCCACGCGATGGAAATGGGTTTTCCACAGGTGAAACATCGTACGGGTATCAAGATTGTCGACCTCTCATATATTGTTTGTTTAACGATAAGACTTTTGGAACTTCTTGCGTGCGCCACGGCCGTGAGGCTTCTTGGTTTCTTTCTGGCGCGAGTCGTTCACGAGGAGCGTCCTGTCGTATGCCAGGTACGCGTCCTTGATCGCGGGATCGTTGGTCCATTCCATGATGCCGCGGGCGAGCGCGGTACGGACCGCCTCAGCCTGTCCCATGACCCCTCCGCCGGAGACGTCGATGGTCACATCGATTTCGTTTGCCGCATTCGGGACAAGGAGGAGCGGCTCGGCGATCTTCATCCGGGTGGTCTCGTTGCCGTATTTTTCGAGCGGCACGGAGTTGACCCGGATCATGCCTTTGCCGGCCTTCACGGTCGCCCGTGCGATTGCCGTCTTGCGTTTTCCGCTGGTGTTAATGATCTTTGCCATGAGTAGACCGCCTTAGAACTTGGCTCCGAGGGCCGTGCTGACCGCCGCAAGCGTTACGAACTGCGGGTTGTTGAGCCGGTCCATGTGGACTTCTTCGGGGACTTCCATCTTCGCGTCTGCGAACTCTGCCGGGACACCGACATAGCACTTGATGTGCCTGAACGCCTCGGCACCGCGGGCGCGCTTGTAGGGAAGCATGCCGCGGATCGTGCGCTTGATGATGTGGTCGGGCCTGCGGGGGAAATACGGACCCCAGTCGGTCGACCCGCGCTCGCGCTTGTGGTAGTAATTGCCGAGCACGCGGGCGCGGCTGCCGGAGATGATGACCTTCTCGGCATTCACGATCGCGATCTCTTCACCGGCAAGGGCGCGCCGGGCTGCAATGCTTGCCAGCCGTCCGAGGATAAGGCCGTCGCCATTGATTACGGTAACCATGTTTTGTTCACCTCAGGATCCGGACACCGCTGCCCTTGGGGTTGTCCTTTAAGAGCTGCTCGATGGTCATGCACTGCCCTTTTGCTTCCGCGATCTTGCTTGTTGCCGATGCAGAAAAGTTCAGCGCTGCAACTTTCACGGACTGCTCCAGCATACCGCTGCCCAGCACCTTGCCCGGGACGATGATAGTCTCGCCTTTCTGGGCGTAGCGGTTGATCTTGGACAGGTTGACCTCGGCGTAGTTCCTGTTCGGGGTCTCCAGCCTGCCTGCAATTTCGCGCCAGATCTTGGCCTCATTCTCGCGTGACTTGTTCTTTAACAGAGAGATGAGGTTGGTAAGACGGGGGTTCGTCTTCTCCACTTGTCGTGTCATTTCTTTTCCTCCCCTGAAATCTCGCTTGTCTGTCTCTCCAGCTCGTCGGCCTGCTCCTTTACAAAGGAGAGCGCCTTTACCATTATCTCTTTTACCGGGAGCGATCCGTCGCCCTCGACCACGAAGATAAACCGGTCGGGTTCGGCAGTGATCTTAATCGCCGGTTCCTCACCGATACCGCTCGCGAGGCAGGCCCGTTCGCAGAGCTTGCACATGGAGCAGTCGGTGAGTTTCCCCTCGACGACTGCAACCTTCTTGCCCTTGACTGCAAGGATGGTGCGCGGGCATTCGTCCACGCACATTCCGCACGCGTCGCAGGTATCGCTGATCGAAATGATCGGCTGGTTCTTGTACCCGCAGACGAGGGTCGGCTGCCATTTTGCATGCACCTTGCCCTTGTTGAGGACGGCGCGTGCCTCGATGACCAGTTTCTGTCCCTTCGTGAGTTTCACGATAGGGATGTTGTCGTACACGGGCGCAGCCTTGGGGTCCTGCGGGATGAGGTCGCTTGAGGTGACCATTTTCGGGCCCTCAACGCTGAGCGTGTAGGTGACCGTGCAGGACGGGCAGCCTGCCCCTCCGCACGAACATGAGTCCTGAGTCGAGTAACTGCTGAGATCGGTCTTGATTGGGATGAGCCCGAGCCGGTGCGCCAGCATTTCGTCGAAGAGTGCGCTCGTGTTATCGTAGATGCGCACGTCCTCGATGGCAAGGGTCGGCACTTCGCCGATCATTGCACGCCGGAACGCATTGGCAAATCCGGGTCTCGCTCCCGAAAGGGTGAAACGTGCCAGATTGTCGTCCAGACTCGCGAATTCGATCTCCATCACACTCTCCTTCCCCGTCTGCCTCCCTTGGGACGGCATGAGTCATGCGGGACAGGCGTGACGTCTTCGATACGGCCGATGCGCATGCCGGCACGGGCAAGCGCACGGATTGCTGCCTGGGCACCGGGGCCGGGGCTGCGCTGTTTGCCCTGGCCGGGCGCACGGACTTTCACATGGACGCCGACAATGCCCTTTTCGCGGGCGATTGCGGCAACGTTTGCGGCCATCTGCATGGCTGCATACGGGGAACTCTCGTTCCGGTCCTGCTTGACGACCATGCCACCGCTCGATTTTGTGACCGTCTCTGCACCGGAGAGGTCAGTAACGGTGATGATCGTGTTGTTAAAGGAGGCAAAGATGTGTGCAATGCCCCACTTTTCTTTCTCGTTTGCCGCCATTTTAGTTCACCCCTGCGCCGGTTGCCGGGCCTGCTGCCGCTGCACCGGCGGGCTTGGTGATACGGGTCCGCTCTGCATGGGATGCGTCGGTGAACGGCGACTTGCCGTAGTATGCAATGCCGTTTTCCTCACCGCGCTTGACAACGTATCCCGGGACGGTGACACGCTGGCCGTTGATCGCGATGTGGCCGTGGGTAACGAACTGGCGTGCCTGCTTCGGTGAGCGGGCAAGGCCTTTCCGGTACACGATGGTCTGGAGCCGGCGTTCGAGGTGGGAGGTTACCTTGAGTGCGAGGACACTGTCGATATCCGCTTCGGCACCGAGGAGCCCTGTGCGCTGCATGTGGCTGATGAGCTCGGTCTTCTTTGCCTCGACACGCTCCTGTGCGGTGCCGTTGGACATGAGAGCGAGCAGCTCACGGGCAGCCTTGCGGTACTTCCGCAGGTGGCTCTGCGCCTTCCAGACCTCACGCTTGTTGCGCAGGCCGTACTCGATCACGAGCCGGGTCTCTTCCTCGATCCGGGTCTTCTCCCACGGGCGCTTGGGCGTCTGGTAGGACTTGTGGTTCTTACCTGGGTATCCCATGATCAGTTCGCCGCCCCTTGGGATCCTTCTCTCTTCTTACTGACACCAACGGTTATACCGGTTCTGCCGGTCGACTTGGTGCGCTGTCCGCGGACCTTCTGGCCGGTTTCGTGCCGGATGCCACGGTAGCAGCGGATCTTCCTCATCATGTTGACATCTTCGTCGCGGGTGAGCGTGACGTCGGTGCCGATGAGGTGCTTGTCCTCGCCGGTATACACATCCTTGGGCCGGTTGGCCATCCACGCAGGGATGCTCGCGGCGTACTTTTCAACTGCGGCGCGGATCCGGTTGACCGACTCCTCGTCAAGGAGACCGAGTTTTGCGTACTCGTCTACCTTGGCCATCCGGGAGATGATCGTTGAGGTGTGCCTGCCGATACCCTTGATACCGGTCAGTGCTACCCGCACCGATTTCGTGCCGTCCAGATCGGTCGTGCCAATCCGGACGTAATATCTTATTTCTTCTTCCTGAGCCATCCAATCCCCTCGATTTTGAGATTTTCTCTACTTGAAGCGCTGAGGGAGGGATTTGAACCCTCGAGTCCTTTTGGGACACAGGTTTAGCAAACCTGCGCCATACCAGGCTTGGCTACCTCAACAGAGCAATCTCGCATCTATCTCAGACACTCGCAACGGAGGTCTCCGCTGCTCCATGAATGGTGCTTTATACTATGGTAGGGGAGGGATAATAAGTGTTTTGGGTGGCCGGAGGAATTCCCGGGGCCGGGTCGGACACAACTACCACCCCTATTGCCCGGGTTGCGGGACTTGCTTCGCGTGAGCCGTAATACGTCCGCTGTTATACTCAACCAGTTTTTCCCAGTCGATCTGGCCGTTCTCTTTACAGAACGATGCCATGAACTGTTTTGAAAACCGGTTGAGAAGCATGGAATACTCGGTCATGAACTCTTCGTTCTTCTCCTTGGCCTTGTAGCCGAGGGGTTCAATGATCTGTTTGTAAAAATCAGGTTCGCCGGATATAAATTCCCAGAACGACTGCCCGCACTTTTTTACGTAATCCCCTTTGTTCTCTTTAAGGTCACAGCCATAGCAACACCCGTTGACACAGACGATTTGCTGGTTGCCGACGATCCGCCGCGCCTTCTTAAAATCGTCTTTCATCTTTGCGATCTGGCGGCTGTTTCCCCAGTTCGGCCCGGATTTTATCGATACCAGGTAACGGGTCCCGTCCCGGGTAAAATCCAGATCAAGCCCGATCCCGGGAGTCTTATGGCCGCCATAGGTACGTTCACATACGAACTGGGCGAGACTCTCCAGGAAATTGCCAAACAT